>ENA-UOOI01001278-UOOI01001278.1-fermentation-metagenome-genome-assembly--contig:-NODE-1278-length-27005-cov-78.816401_pt1 | contig 27005 bp, 27 predicted proteins | sample MGYA00245779_ERZ724027 | MGnify/ENA primary metagenome ERZ724027 (study PRJEB28704, sample SAMN03018318) | fermentation metagenome | biome: anthropogenic terrestrial biome; feature: soil...
AGTTCTCGTTCTCTTTTGACTGGACGTAGTTGCTGTACTCTTTGAAGGGGAAGTCCTTCTTTCGGGTGTAGGGGAGATAGGATCCGACCAGCACGTCAACCCTGGAGGTGAGGTCCGGCCGAAGCCTCTGAAGGGTCTGGCGGTTCTCCTGGTGCGTGGCGTAGTGCTGCCGGACATTGTACAGCCCCACGTTATACAGGCTCTTGGCATGGTACGCGAGCGTGTCGATAATCTGGAACGTCTTCTTGGGAAGACGGAGATAGTTACTGACCGCTCGCAGTGCCATTATCTCCTATCTTTGTTACTCATCGGTCTATAAGATAACTCCCGCGGGGCGAAAGTGTACGGGGCTTGTTGCGGGCAATTCCTCCCCCAGCTTGCGCAGGGGGTCTCCTTGCCCGTTCGAGATGAACGTTGCTCTCTCTCGGCAAGCGGTATTTAGGCTGATATTCAAGTGAATCACGCCTGAAAAGGTTTTTATCCTATAATGCCGGAGCCTCTACTATCCAACGGCAGAACGGAGGTATGTATGGCGTTTATTTACTATGGGCAGGGGGTATCGTCCCTTTACCAGGATTTTGTAGAGCGGCTGATGTCGCAGCTCGCGCTCAGGGGCACGGAGATCACGCACCAGAATATCGGGGATACGTCTTCGAGGATGGATATCCGGCATACCGGTGAGCAGGGAAAGATGGAGATCGTTATTGACCGGGAGAATGTCCGGGTGAGTTATACCGTCGACCGGGAGCGAAAGGAGGTCAAAAAAGGGCTCGCGGGAGCCATCGCCGGGGCCGGCCTCGGCGGTCTCCTCGGCGGCATCATCCGGGGCGATCGGGATATCGGCGACGTCCTCGGCGGTGCGGCGGCCGGTGGGGCGTATGGGGCATACGACGGCTATGAGTCCTCCCGTGAGGAGCGGACGGCGTTTGCGGAAGTGCTTGCGGAGGCGGTCAGGGACGTGGAGAACGAACTCCAGGCGATCATCGAAGGGCAGGAGGAGGCCCGGGAGGCCCTCCGGGAACGTGGCCGGCAGAAGCGGGAAGAGGGCGAGGCCCGGACCGAAGAGTTGCGCGAACTCTTAGAGGATCTCTACGGTGACCTCCTCGCCGTCCAGGAGGAGGTCGAACTTGCGGCCGTCGAGGGGCGGGATGTCAGGAAGCCCAGAGCGCGGACGGACCGGGCCGAGATCCTCTACCATGAGGCGGAAGCGGCACTCGAAGACGGCGACCATGCTGTCGTGAAGGCAAAGGCGAAGGCCGCGCGTGCCATGGTGGAGGGCGCAGAGAATCTCCTCGCGAACGCCGGAGAGGAATAAGAATCCCCGGGGAATCCGGGATATCCCGGCCCCTTCCCTCACGGTATAATCTCGCAGCTGTTGTACTTCCTGTGGGCGAAGTCCTCCATTCGGATCGTTCCCGCATTCATGAGGGCCTGGACCTCCGGGAGTGCCGCCGAGAGCGCCGAATGAAGGTTCTCCACCGTCCCGCAGACGACCCGCCGCCCATCTTCCGGCCAGGGGCGGGTGATGTTTGAGTAGAGGCACCGCCCGCCGCAGAAGTCGAGGAGACCGCACTCCGTGCAGGGGGCCCCCACGGTCGTCACCGGGAGGCGGAGCGGGTCGGCGGTCTCGACGTGCCCGACATAGTAGTCCTTCATACCGACCATGATAGGACAGGGGGCGATATGCCCGTCGGTCATGATGCTGTAGTTCGCGTGGCCGCACCCGCACCGGAGCATGCTCGGCCGTGATAAAAGCATGTCCTGCATGGGGTCCATGAAGGGATACCACCGGAGCACCCGGCCTTCCGCCCGCATCGTCTCCACCCAGAACGTGACGAGCGATCTGATGCCGGGGTTGTAACTCTCCTTGACCCACGCGGCGTAGTCCCGCATATGGTAATCGTTCCAGAAGTTCGCGTCCATCTGCCAGTGGACGGCGGGAAACGAGAAGCGGTCGTTCTCCGTGAGGTAGCGGACGGCCTCAACAATATCAGTATCCTCGGTCACCGTCATCCGGGCAATCACCTCGCCGGCAAAACCGCCCGCTACGAGGTTCCGGAGGTTTCCAGTAACCCGGGCAAACGTCCCCTCCCCCCGGTGGGCGTCGGTGAGCCTCTCGGGGCCGTCGATTGAGACCAGGACCGTGTCGAAGCGGTTCGCGGTCGCGGGTTCGAGACGGTCGAGGAGGGTGCCGTTGGTGTGCAGGATCAGCGCCGATACCGGGGCTTCGCGGGCGACATCGCGGACGAGATCGATGGCGAGCAGGGGTTCACCGCCGTAGAGGGTCAGCACGGCGTCGGGGTCCTTTTCGAGGAACCGGTAGAGGTCGGGAAGATCGACATCGAGGTCCACCGGGAGGTCTTCGTCGATGGCGATATCGGGCAGTTCCGGAGGATCGACGGTGAACGCCTTCCCCCGGCAGTAGGTGCAGCAGAGGTTGCAGTTGTCGGTCAGGATGAGGTGATAGTACACGGAAAGTCTCTTACTATTTGGGGGGCCGGATGAAAAAAAGGTGAGGATACGGGACCCCCCCGCTGTTTCGTAGAGGGTTTCGGCGGGGCTTTTTGGGCGCCCGGCAGGGGGATCGCGGGGAAGGGGCACTCCCCGGGTTTCACAACTCGACAAACTCTTCTTTTGTAAGGCGGGCCTGCTTCAGGATCGAGAGGAGCGTCCCCCTGGGAACGGGGTCGCGACGGGGAACAATAACAAGCAGTTTGTTTCCATCGTCCCCTATTTTGTAGAGGGCGACATGGCTTCCCTTTCCCCGATGAGGAGCATAGTCGAACCCAATCGCCCTCAGTTTCCTTATGACATCTTCGGAAGAGACCAGAGGCAACTTCGTCATGCCTCGACCTCGATGACCGAGGTGAACTTATGTCGTGATGTCAGGATCGGCTCAAGATCCTCCAATATCCCTAGTTCCCTTGCATTTTCAAGGTAGAGTTCGATCGCTTCCCGGATATTGTCGAGCGCCTCCTCCGGCGTATCGCCGCAACTGGCAACCTCGAGTTCCTGGCATTTTGAGACGTACACCCCTTCCTCTTCCCAGATCAGAACTGTTAGTCGCACCTTCGCCAATTAAATCACCTTCAATTACTACACAATTCATCAACCTGCTATAATACTCTTCTTCTCGTAGGGAGATTTGGGTAGTTCACGGTGAGCAAGTCATGGTTCTTTGAGCAATTCGAGCGGTATGAGTACACCTTGTGCCGGGCGCCGCCACCCCCCGGGGTCGCACCAGTGAGGGGCTCGTCATGACGGCACAAAGCAGAAGACCCTGCAGGTGAAACTGCCTCCTATGCCAGAAGCAAGAAAAGGGAACCTCGCTGAAGAGATCATCGACCCCAGGGACCTCGTCGCCTACCAGCCGGGCTCGATCGTCAGCCGGATGCTCGCCTACACGAAGTCGGGCACGATCACGGTCTTCGCCTTCGATGCGGGCGAAGGCCTCTCGGAGCACACCGCGCCCTACGATGCCGTCCTCCAGGTCCTCGACGGGGAGGCGCTCATCACCATCACGGGCACCGAGTACCCGATGAAAGAGGGTGACCTGATCATCATGCCGGCACAAAAGCCCCACGCGGTCCACGCCGTCACCCGCTTCAAGATGATGCTGACGATGATCCACGCCTGACCGGGCTGCTCTCCTCCCTCACCAGACCGGGTAGGGGGGAGGGTAGGCCTCCTCCCGGTAGGGGAGGAAGACCTCGCTCTCCCGGCTGCCGTCGGCAAGCCCGGTCATGACGATGCTCCGCTGTGAGACCGTGTAGAGGGTCTCGTCCATGAAGAGCGACCGCCGCACCGCGTCCGGTGCGTTCCAGGCGTAGGAGGGACCCTTCTCGGCGTGGGTGACCGTGCCCTCAAGGGTGAACCCGGAAGACGGGCTCACCTGGTAGACGTAGGCGCCCTGCCAGGTCGTGGTGCTGTAGGAGCCGCGGTAACTCGACGACGGGTTCTCCACCCTCTTGATCTCGCTCACGGGGATGACAAGAAGGTCTTTCTCCTCCGCAAAGAGGAAAGCCTTGTGGTCGCGGAGTGCTTCGGAGTCGGTCCCGGCTTCGCCAATCACGACGCTGTCGACCTCTCTGGGATTGTTCACATCCGAGACGTCGAAGAGGGCGATCTTAAGGCCCCCTACCGAGACGCCGCCCCACCCGTTCTCGTTTGTCTCCTTCCCCACGCCGATGATGTGGTCGGCGTCATAGGGATGGAGGTAGTCGGAGTAGCCCGGGATCTTCAGTTTCCCGAGGATGCCCGGGTGCTTCGGGTCAGAGAGGTCGATGACGAAGAGGGGGTCGACCCGCTTGAACGTCACCAGGTAGAGCCGGTCGCCGGCGAACCGGGCGGCGTATATCTTCTCGCCCGGCGCGATATGTTCGAGCGTCCCGATGGTCTTCATCGCAGGATCGAGGATGTAGACGTTGTTGTACTGGAGAGAGCCCTCACGCGTCCACCCTTCGACGGTCGTCGCCACCCGGAGGTTCCCCGCGTGCTCGTCGAGCGAGAACTGGTTTAAGAGGTGTCCGGGAACCTCGCCCATCGCCCGGTAATCGATCTTCCCTTTTCCGATAGCAAACCGGTGGATGATCGTCCGGTCGCGGACGTCGGCACTCTCTGGTGCTGTCCCGGAGGAGTACGCCGTCCCGGTGTTCCGGTAGCCGACATACAGGTTCTCCTGCGACGCAAAGAGGGTGGTGTCGTAGCCGAGGAGGAATGTCTCGGCATCAGGGGCGCTCGTATTGCTCCTTATGGAGAAGGAGGTTGCGGTGTAGAAGATGTAACTCTGCATGGGAGTTTTCGGGCGGTAGATGTCAGGCCGGATGGGCGCCGCGCCGCCTGCCCTCACCTCAGGGAGGGCGATATCGTCGCGCACCCAGACGGGAGACTCCCGCGTGAGTGTATAGATATAGTCCCCGACCATCCGCGCGTCATAGTAGTCGCCGGTGAAGGTCAGGGTCCGGAGCAGCTCCGGGTTTGCCCGGTCGCCGACCGCGTAGACGTAGGCATGCGTCACCGTTCGCCAGATCGGGACCGGTGTTACGCTTCCCTCCGGGGTGGTCATATCCTCCTCCTCTGCGACGGCGAAGACCACCAGGCGGTCACCGGCGAGGAAGAGCGCCGTCGGGCGCCCGTCTATCCGTGTCTCGGAGACAATCTTTGCTGTCTTTGCCGGGAACGCCTCCACGATCCCGAGCATCCCTCCTGAGATGATATAGATGTACCTCCCGTCGTTCTTCAAGAAGTCGGCCTCGTCCACACCCTCGACCTGCACGTTTGTCGTGGAGTAGTCGCGTGCGGCGGTCGGGGCGGCGGTCGCCGCCGGCGCCGGTGCACCCGTGCTGGCCTCCTGCCCGGCACCCCCCGGAGCCCGGGGATAGATGCCGTCGTTCCACCCTTGCTGCGCGTGCTCCTTTAAGAACGCCTTGAGTTCCTTCTCTGATCCGAATTTCTCTAAGTCCCCCAGGGTCTCCGTCCCGGCGTCTTCCGACGCGAGGGCGGTCCCGATGATCGCGGCGACCACGAGACACCCGAGAGCGACGACTGTCACCAGTTTCCAGTTCCCCATACCCGTTCACCTCTTGATAGAGGGAGATGCACGCCTCGATGCATCATCTTTGCGTAACCTACGAATATTTTCGAAGTCTTCCGCCGGAGCCCGTCACCCGGGTGCCGCCCCGAAGATCCAGGCGATGTAGGCGGCGTAGCCGACGAGCAGGAGGGCTGACCAGCCCCGGACGAAGGCCGGGCGGGCAAAGAGCAGGGGGAGGATCGCGGCCGAGAAGAGGACGACGGCGATGACATCGGCAAACGACCCGATGGTGACCGGGGCGAGGAGGAGGCTTATACCGAGGACCAGGAGGAGGTTGAATATGTTGCTCCCGAGTATGTTGCCGACGGATATGGCGCCCTCGTCCCTGATGGCGGCCACGAGGGACGTCGCGAGCTCCGGGAGCGATGTGCCGACGGCGACGACCGAGAGGCCGATGACGAAGGCCGGGATTCCGAAGGCCTCCGCGAACGTGACGGCGCCGGTGACGACCAGCTGGGCCCCGACGATGACGGCGACGAGCCCGAGGCCGATGTAGAGGGCATCGGCCCACCCGTGCGACTTGATGTGGACAGCATCCTCCTCGCGGCGCTCCCGCAGGAGAAGGGTGAGGATGACCGCAAAGAGGATGAGGAGCACCACCCCCGCCAGGGCGTCGAGCGTGCCTCTCACGGCGAGCAGGGCGAACACCCCCGTCGCAACGAGCATCAGTGCGGCATGTCGGATGAGCGCGGAGCGCGATGTCCCCGATGTGGCGACCATACCCGGTCGGATGAGGGTGCAGAGCGCCAGGACGAGGGCTATGTTTGCTATATTGCTTCCGAGAACGTTCCCGAGCGCGATAGCAGTATTTCCCGTGGCCGCGGCGTTCGTGCTGACGACGAGCTCCGGGAGGGATGTGCCGAACGCTATGATCGTGGACCCGATCAGGGCCGGGGAGATGCTGTGACGGAGGGCGAGACCGCTTCCGCCGCCTACGAAGAGGTCGGCCCCTTTCAGGAGGAGCGCTATGCCGACGATGAATATGATGAACGTCGTTATCATGGGGATGTCTCGGATGTGATGATATTCGTTGGGCATGAATCTTCTAATACGTTTCCGAATCCCGGCTCCCGGGCGGTGATTGCACGGGATTCCGCCCCTTCCTGCCGGAACAGTTATACTGCGGACGAAGGGCATATCCCTCTTCCCGTCCAATACCTGAGGATACCAATGCCGGCATTCGTGCCGGACTTCACGATATGGAGGCCGTTGCTTACGCTCTCGTTCGACGAACAGATTGATGCCCTTGAGCAGGAACGCAAGAATCTTCTCCTCTTCCCTGAGGAGGAGTTCATTGATACCATCCGTGACGTGGGGTTCTCCTGCGACTGCTGCGGCCGGTGCTGCACCCGGGAGTTCAACGGGCATGTCTTCCTGCTGGAGGAGGACGCCGATCGGGCCCGCTCATTCTCGGCTGACGCCCTCATCCCGGCGCCCGACTACGACGCCTGCGACCAGGAGGGGCGGTTCTACGTCTCCGGCTACGCTCTCCGGACAGGGCCGGACGGGTCCTGCGTATTCCTCGAAGGCGGCAGGTGCAGTATATACGACCGGCGGTTCTCCATCTGCCGGGTCTACCCCTACATGCTCCACCGGGAGGCCGATGAGACGGGCGCCATCGACTGGCGGCAGATCGGCGGCCTGAACGAGCACGGGTGCTACAACAACCCGATCGACGATGCTGAATGCGCCCGTATCGCCCAGGAGACCCGGGCATACGAGGCGGCGTTCCTCGACCAGGAGATCCGGTTCCGGAGAGCCCTCCGGGACCTCTTTGCCCGGGAAGGACTGCGCTACGTCCGGCGGACCTACGACCTCCTGATGCGGGACTTCCGCAAGGGCGCCGAGGTCGAGGTCCGGGTCTTCCACCGCGGGCGATTTCACCCGCACCGGGTCACCCGTAGCCTGTACGAGTGACAGGGCCCCCGTTTTTTCAAAGGACTCTCCGGCATGCTTGTGGGAGGTTGCACGTCCTCTTCCTCTCCCGGGTAAACCTTTATGCCGGTCTGCGGCCACCGGAGCACCATTATGGAGCGGGAGTATGATGTCGTCGTTATCGGGACCGGGGTCGCCGGTTCCGACATCGCCTGGCACTGCGGGGATGCCGGTATGGAGGTCGCGATCACCGATCAGCAGGAGTACGGGGGGACGTGCGCCCTGCGGGGCTGCGTCCCGAAGAAGGTGCTTGTCGGCGCCGCCGAGGTGGTAGCGCGCGTCCGCGATCAGCAGGGGAACGGTATCCGGGGGGAGGTATCTATCGACTGGCCGCGACTCGTCGCCTTCGAGCACACGTTCACCGATCCCGTTCCCCGGCGGAAGGAGGAGCGCTTCCGGAAGGTGGGAGTCCAGACCTACTACGGACCTGCCCGCTTTACCGGCCCGGACCGGGTGGCGGTCGGCGGCGACACGCTCACGGCCCGGTACATCGTGATCGCCACCGGCGCACACCCCCGGCCGCTCGGTGTCCCGGGTGCGGACCTCATGACATCAAGCGACGACTTCTTCTCCCTCGAGGCGCTCCCGGAGCGGATCGTCTTCATCGGCGGGGGCTACATATCGTTTGAGTTCGCCCACGTGGCCGCCAGGGCCGGGGCGGCGGTGACCATCCTCCAGCGGAGCGGGCGAGTGCTTTCGGGATTTGACCCCGATATCGTCGACCGGTTGGTGCTGGCGTCGGAAGAGATCGGAATCGACGTGCAGGTGAATATGCCGCTTCTCTCGATCGAGAAGAACGCCGACGGTCTTCTGGTGCGAGCCGGGAAGGAGGGGAAAGAGAAGATCTTCGAGGCGGATATGGCCGTTCACGGTGCCGGCAGGGTCTCCGCGATCGAGCATCTTGACCTCGCGGCCGGGAAGATCGAGACCGACCGGCGGGGAATCCGGGTCAACGAATACCTCCAGAGCGTCTCAAACCCCGCTGTCTACGTGGCCGGGGACGCAAACCCGACAAGCCCGCAGCTGACGCCGGTGGCGGTGATGGATGCCCATATCGTCGTCGACAACATCCGAAACGGTAATGCACGGGTCGCGGACTACTCCGTCGTCCCGAGCGCCGTCTTCACGACGCCGCCCCTCGCCTCCGTCGGGCTCACGGAAGAGGCAGCGAAGGAGAGAGGGATACCCTGCATCGTCCACGCCGGAGACCTCTCAGGCCGCTTCACGAACCGGAGCATCGGTGAGAAGCATTCCCGCTACAAACTCCTGATCGAGCGTGGTTCCCGCCGGATCCTCGGGGCTCACCTCATCGGGCACCACGCCGAGGAGGTGATCAACGTCTTCGCCCTCGCGATCAGGCACAACCTGACGGCGGACGATCTCGCGCTCGACGCCATCCCATGGGCCTACCCGAGCAACACCTACGACATCATCCACATGGTTCACCCGCTCGCGCGGAAGTGAGAGGATGCGGGGTGATATCTTGCGCCTCCAGTGCTCACGTGGAGCCCTCTCGTATCCACAACTCGGCAGGTTTTGTCTGTTACAGACCCCATGCACGGCTTTCCATCCATTATCGTGTCGGGGGTGGGGACAGGAGAGGGGGAGACCCCCTCTCCGCACACGGCGGTACTCTCCGTCCCCCCACCCCGCCCCCTGAGGCGCGGGGGCGGTGCCCGGGCGTGCCCCCCGATGCCGATCGTCCGGAGCGAAGAGGCGGGGGGTTCAACTGTTGTTGAACCTCACCCGCCTCAACAGGAATGCAATGGCACCCGGATGGTACGTTAGCGCCAATGGGGAGACCTTCTCCCCGTCAGCCCCTTCCCCTATGGCGATACCCCCACGGCCCACTGTACCGGGTTTTCTCATAGTTTCAGTCGTTTCGGCAGTCGCAATCACACCTCGCGGTGCGCAAACTCCCGTAGACCGCTAACGCTCTTGCCGGTCATTCACAAGAAAAAAGATACCGCCGGGGTTCTAAAATCCCGGTCCCCTTTTACGCGCCCGTGCCGGCGCTCTCTTCCTTCGGCTTCTTCTCGGGTTTCTCGGGCTTCACGTAGGTGATGGTGTGGCGCTCCACCACATGCTCCACCACCGGCGGGAAGTACTCCGGCTCCATCGTGAGGCTCCCGAACGGGCAGCCCTCGACACAGTCGCCGCAGGCGACGCACCGCATCCGGTCGATCTCCCAGACCTTCTCCTCCTTCTCGATGCGGATCGCCTCACACGGGCACCGCCGCGAGCAGAGGCCGCAGGAGCGGCACGTGGTGGGGTCGAAGGTGACGTGTCCCCGGGTGAAGGGGCCTGTCCGTGCCGGGACTGCCGGATACTGCCGGGTGGCCGGTCCCCGCACAAGGTTCCGGAGAACCGTTCTTGTCATCTCAAAGTATCCCATGCCGGCCTCACCTCTCCGTGCAGCTGATGCAGGGGTCGATCGAGAGGACAACGACCGGGACATCGGCGAGCTGCGCGCCCGGGAGCATCTTCACGAGCGCCGGGATGTTCGCGAGCGTCGGCGTCCTGATCCTGGCCCGGGCGAGATGCTTGGTGCCGTCGCCCCGCAGGTAGTGGACGACCTCGCCCCGCGGCTGCTCCACGCGGGAGAAGTACTCGCCGTCCGGCGCTCCCTTCACCTTCACGTCGAGCGGTCCTTCGGGTATCCCGTCGATCGCCCGCCGGATCAGGTCGATGGAGGCGTAGACCTCCTTAACCCGGACGGCGCACCGGGCGTAGCAGTCCCCGGCGGTCTCGACGATCGGTTTAAAGCCGAGGTCACCGTAGGCAGCGTAGCCGGTCTCCCGGAGGTCCACCGCGACCCCGCTCCCCCGGAGAGTTGGCCCCGCCGCACCGAGGGTGTATGCCTCGTCCTTTGATATGACTCCGAGCCCCTGGAGACGGTACTTCACTGTCTCATCGTTCAAGAAGACGTCGCCGAGGTCCCGGCACTGCTGCTCAAACGGGTCGAGTGCCCGGTGCATCTCATCGAGTTTCTCCTGTCCGATATCGCGCCTGATCCCGCCGACCTTGCAGGTGCCCTGGATGACCCGGCCGCCGGTGGTGTCCTCGAGCACATCAAGAACGCTCTCCCGGAGCTGCCAGGACCGCATGAAGAGGTTCTCAAAGCCCATCCCATCCGCGAAGAGCCCGAGCCAGAGGAGGTGGGAGTGGAGACGCGAACACTCCGACCAGATCGTCCGGAGATACTTCGCCCGGTCCGGAACCTCGACCTTCATGATATGCTCGATGCCCTGGCAGTAGCAGAGCGCGTGCATGAAACTGCAGATCCCGCAGATCCGTTCCGCCACGTAGACGTACTCGGTGAACTCGCGCTTCTGTACAAGCTGCTCGAGCCCCCGGTGGATGTAGCCGATGGAGGGAACCACGTCCACCACTAACTCGTCCTCGAGGACGAGGTCGAGGTGGATCGGTTCCGGCAGCACCGGGTGCTGCGGCCCAAACGGCACGACTATGCGTTTCGGCATCGGTCGCCCCCCCTCCTTGTGACGCTGAACGGATACTTCTCCGCTGTCTTGATGAACGTCCCCTGAAAGTCGATGTTGATCCCGGTCACCGGGATACCGAAGAGGTCGTGCATCTCGTTCTCGTAGACGAACGCTCCCCAGTATATACCGGATATGCTCGGGACCTCCGCCTCCGGCCCGACCGTCAGACGGAGGTTCTTGAACTGGTAGTCCTTATCGAACGAGTAGTTGATCTCGTAAGATCCCCCGATATCCGTGCACCCGATCTGGACAAGGCGGTATCCGCCGTCATGGAGCCTTCCGACCTCCCCTACGAGGTCCTCCAGCGCGACGCTGGTTGTTGTCTGCTCTTCATTCATCGTCATCATGTCCCCTCACCTGCCTCTGCCGCATGTCGCGCTCCTTCCTTGATCTCTGCTTTCCCGGTCATCTTCTCCCGCTTCTCCTCGAGGATACCGAGCGCCTTCACAACACCGTCGATGATCTGCTCCGGCCGGGCTGCACACCCCGGGACGTAGACGTCGACGGGGATAACCTTGTCGACGCCTCCTGCGATGTTGTAGCACTCCCGGAATATGCCGCCGGTTGCGGCGCAGGCGCCGATCGCAACGACTACTTTCGGCTCAGGCATCTGCTCGTAGAGGTTCCTGACAACCGGCCGGTTCTGCGAGTTGATCCCGCCGGTGATCAGCAGGATATCTGCGTGCTTCGGGTTTCCGGTGTTGATGATGCCGAACCGCTCCACGTCGTAGAGCGGTGTGAGGCATGCAAGCACCTCGATATCGCACCCGTTGCAACTGGATGCATCGTAATGAAGGATCCAGGGTGATCGCTTCAGGAATGCCATGGTACTCATGCACCCCCGATCGTCATATAAGAGAGGATCGCCAGGTTCACGAGACCGAGGACCGCCGCCGCAAGCCACCCGCTCTTCAGTGCTGCCTGCCAGCGGACCCGTGCGGTGACGTTATCGACGAATATCTCCGCTACGTAGGTGACTGCGACCGCAGCAACCCCGATAACAGGGTTCCAGCTGAAGAAGAGGTAGACGAACCCGAGGAGGAAGATGTTCTCGTACCAGTGAGCGATCTCGACCTGGCCGAGCGTTGAGCCCGAGAACTCCGTCGTGATGCCCTTGACGATCTCCTGGTGCGCGTGGTGCGACGTCGATATGTCGAAGGGCGATTTCCTGAGTTTGATCGTGAGAATGACGGCAAAGCCGAGGAAGACGCCCGGGAGGTAGAGGATGGCCGGCACGGTCGCGGCGGCGATATCGGCGACGTAGAAACTCCCACCGACCATGTAGAGCCCGACGGCCGCAAGGATGATCATCGGCTCGTAGGCCATCACCTGGATCAGTTCACGCTCGGCCCCGATGTGACTGTAGGGCGAGTGGACCGCGTAGGCCCCGAGCACCAGGAAGACGTGGGCGAGCGTGAAGGCAAATATGATTAAGAGCAGGTCCCCTCCCGCGAAGAAGAGCGCGCCGGAGAGGGCGATGAAGACCAGGTAGGCGAGGACGTAGAAGTTCTGCGCCGTGGTGACGACGACGTTCTCCTTCTCGAAGAGCTTGCCGACGTCGTAGAAGGGCTGCAGGAGCGGCGGCCCGACCCTCCCCTGCATCCTCGCGGTGATCTTTCGATCGATACCGGCGATGAGGCCGCCGGCGATGGGCGCAAGGATGAGGAAGAGGACTGCACCGATAAGCCCGTTCATAGGGCCACCCCCGCGAGTATCCACGATGCAAGGATCAGGACGGTGCAGACCACCGCTCCTGGGCGGAAGAGCTTTGCCTCGCCGAAGTATTCGGTGAGGTAGTAGTTCCGTGTCTGGACCTCCCGGGTCAGGCCGAGGGATCCTGCGAAGTGCAGGTCCGGCGTCGCGGGCCTCCCCCCCATGTAGACCGGGAGGTGCTTTGCGGTCCTCCGGAAGAGGAAGAACGATACCGGGAGCACCAGGAGCAGGGCCATCATCAGGAGCATGATGCCGACGTTCGCCTGTGCGAGGCGTGCCGTAGCCCCGTAGATGGCAAGGACGTAGGGCTCAATCAGCGTTGAGGATATGACCGGGAAGAGGAAGACAGCAGCTATCACGAGGCCGGTGATGATGTAGAGGGGAGCCCAGGGCTCCTCCAGGAACCCTTTCTCGACCCGCTCCACGTTCCGGGTGACCGCGACGAGTTTGCCCATCCACTTCGCCCAGAAAAAGACTGTGACGGCGCTTCCGTAGGCGAGGATGGCGATGAAGATCAGGCCGAAGGGGACCTGAACGAATGCCTCGATTGCTGCCCACTTGGATATCAGCATACCGAACGGCGCAAGGAACATCCCCGCTATCCCGATGAACATCATCACCGCCATCTTCGGCATACGGACGATCAGGCCCTCCATATCCTCGATGTTGCGGCTCCCGATCCGGTGCTCGATCGCCCCGGTCCCGAGGAAGAGGAGCGACTTCGCGACGGCGTGGAAGATGATCAAGAGGATGGCTGCCCAGACGAGCATGTAGGTCCCGACGCCCGCACATGCGGCTATCAGCCCAAGGTTTGCGATCGTCGAGTAGGCAAGGACCGATTTCGCGTCACTCTGCGATATAGCGATCGCGGATGCGACGACGAAGGTCACACCGCCGACGAGGCCGACGGAGAATCCGGCAAACGTCCCGGCAAAGACCGGCGCGAACCTGACCAGGATGTAGACGCCGGCCTTGACCATGGTGCTCGAGTGGAGCAGGGCCGAGACCGGGGTTGGGGCCACCATTGCCCCGAGGAGCCAGGAGGAGAAGGGCATCAGCGCGGCCTTCGTTATGCCGGCAAATCCAATCAACACCGCCGGGATCAGGATGACGGCCGCGTCCCCGGATGCAAGCACCCGGGCGAGATCGATGCCCCCGCTCGTCGGTTCGGTTGCGGCAAGGAAGATGAGTGCCACGACGAACGCGACCCCGCCGAGGAGGTTCATCACCAGGGCGCGGAAGGCGTTCTTTGTCGCCTCTTCGGTCTCCGAGTAGCCGATCAGCATAAACGAGCTGATGGTGGTCACTTCCCAGAAGAAGAAGACCCACATGAGGTTATTGGAGAAGACGAGGCCGAACATAGCGGCGAGGAAGGCGAAGATGACGAAGAAGAACATCCCCTGCCGGTTGCGCACCTCCGGATGATGGTGGTGATACGTCTCCATGTACCTGACCGCGTATACGGCTATGAGGCTCCCGATGATCCCTATGATCAGGGCCATGATGATGGAGAGCTGGTCGACGAAGAGGTTGTTGACCGCATGAAGGCTCCCCGGGAACGATATCTCGAGGTATACCACCAGCGCCGCCTGAACGACGGCCAGCACGATTGCCAGGTAGTTCCTGAACTTTGCGCCCATGTAGATGATGAAGAGCGCGAGCACCATCTCGATGGCCACCATGGCCATACTGGCCCCCTCCGAGGGCGCGGCAAAGTAGACCGCGTCCCCGAACGCATACCGGATGAGCAGGTATATCGATGCCCCGCCGATGAAGAGAGCGGAGAGGGTGACCACCGCGTACCGCAACGTCGTCCGTTTCACGAACAATAAAAGACATGCGGCGAGGATGGGAAATAGTATTAGGAAGAGCAGCGTCTGCACTAAAGTCCCTCGTAGGGTAGTTATGCCTTACTTACATAATTAATCATTCCAAATAGGCACCCGGGGTATCGGCCGACGTATACCCGGTGCCGGCTCCGCGCCGGGCGGTTGGGCGGGATTCCGCCGGATCTCATTCCCGGAGGCGAGGTCTTCACCGTCACCCGGGCCTGTGCGGTATCACGCACCGCACGCCTCCTCCCGCCTGTCCTGTATCGCCCCGGTAACGCGGTATGAAATGGATGTGAACATGCATCACGTTCTGCCCCGCGACCTCCCCAACGTGACGCCGATGTTGTAGCCGTCGGGATGCAGTTTTTGGTCGGTCGTCGCCCTGCAGTCATCGATGAGCCGGGCAAGCGCCATTCGCTCTTCGTCAGTCGTATCGAAGTAACTCGCCACATGTCGAAACGGTATGACGAGCAGGTGGCCGGGGCTGACCGGGTTGATGTCATAGCGGGCGTAGCAGAGGTCGTTTGCCGTCACGATATCCTCCGGGGCAGGGTTGCAGAACGGGCATGGCATGGCCTCTGCTCTTCTCCCGATCGACTATGATTGTTTTGGCCCGCCCCCTCTCACCCGAGAAGGCGGGCGAGGAGTTTCCCGGTGAGGCTTCGGGAGAGGGTGATGGCGTGCTCGGTGCACATCTCGTGGCAGCAGTAGCACCGGATGCAACGCGCAAGGTCGATCGTCGCCCGGCCTTCCGTGACGGTGATCGCGTGCACCGGGCAGATCCGTTCGCACTTCCGACAGCCGATGCATGCCGGAGCGACCACGCCGGGCCGGGGGGCATAGGTCTTCCCGAACCGCTGGACGACGGCGAGGACCACCCGTCGCCAGACCCCTGTCCCACCCCCGGCGTAGGTTGAGGGTTTCCGGAAGTCCGGGACCGCGAAGTCGGCAGGGTCGTCGCCGACCGTCCGGACGGCCCCGGGATCGACCAGGCCGCGCCCGGCTGCGCTCCTGATGCTCCCGATCTCGAGCGGGTCCATGCCGATGAGCCGCGCGAGGACGGTGTCCACGGCTGAGGGGTCGCTTCCGGCGAGGATCACCCCGATCTTTCTCGGGCTGCCGTCCTGGGGGCCGTCCCCCTCCATCGCCATGACCGCGTCGACGATCTGGAGCCGGGGCTTCATGCACTCGTTGAGGTCGAGGAGCATCCTCCCGAAGGCGTACTCGTCCCGGAACCGAAAGTGGAAGATCGGCTTCTCGAGCCCCGGAATGAGCCCGAAGAGGTTCTTTGTCGCGCCGGTCATCCGGGTCCACATGTGGGTCTTCGCTTTGGAGACGACCACGATAGCGTCTGCCGCGACTGCCGGGGTGATGATGGAGAACTGCTTCATCACCTCACCCTCCGGGAATGGGACGGTCTGAAAACTGGTATCGTAGTTCAGGGCGGCGCCGGTCTCCTCCGCCACCGCCGCGTACCCGGTGCGCGTGTATGCCCGTCGCAGGTTCGCTTCGCTGTAGACGATCCCTGCCCCGGGGCTGTCGCCGATGACGACCCGGCACCCGTGCTCCCCGAGGAGCCGGGCGACGGCAGCGACGACCGCCGGGTGGGTGGTGACGCACCGTTCCGGCTCCTGCCCCTGCAGGAGGTTCGGTTTGAGGAGGATCCTCTGTCCCGGCGATACGAACTTCCCGGTGCCGCCGAGAAGATCGACCGCGCGGCGGACGGCCGCCTCGATCTCGTCCCGCCCATAGCCGTCGCACCTGACGACGGCGACGGTCGCGTCCCGCCCGGCCGGCTGCACCCTCTCACTCCTCCCCGAGGCGGCCGAGCGCCTCTCTTGCCGCGAGCATTGCCGCTCCCTGCTTGGTCGGCGCCTCTCCCTCTCCGAGGAGAGCCCCCCCAACGGTTACCCGGGCGGCCCAGACCGGGGAGTTCCCCGGGCCGGTCCGGCGGTAGGCATACCCGATCCCGCCGAGATCCTTCCGGGCGGCGTACTCCTGGAGCCTCCCCCGGTAGTTGCGGCGGGTGTTGCACTCCGCTATCTCGTCCTCAAATATGGCGAGAACCACTTCCCGGGCCGCAGCGAGGCCGCGGTCAAGGTAGATGGCGCCGATCAGGGCCTCGAACGCGTCGGCGATGATGGATTCGGTCAGCGCCTGTCCTTTTCTCCTGATGATGCCGTCGATGCCGAGGCCCTGCTGGAGCACGACGTCGGCGAGTTTCTTGTTTCTCGTGACCTGGAGCCTCCGGTTCATCTCGCCGGGCGGGAGGTCGTACTCGCCGTAGAGGTGGTCGGCGATGATGAAGTCGAGGACGTAGTTCCCCAGGAACTCGAGCCGCTCGTTGTCGTCGACAGTCGTTATCGGGTACTCCCCGCCGTTTGCGTACGACCGGTGGGTCAGCGCACGGTCGTAGAGGGGGAGGGCCGCGTTGCGGACGTCGGTGATCCCGAATGGGGGGGTGGCAAGGAGCGCGCGCACCTCCGTCTCCCGGTCATGGCCGGCGGACTCCCGGCGCTCGGGAGGTTTCTGGCCGAAGAGGTTGCCGATACGAAGTTTTTCTCTTATAGTGGCAAGTCTCATGGTCGTCGGGGGCAGGAGTATCCTGCCGCTCTTTATAGAATGGCTACCGTACTGCCGGATAAACCTTTGCCGGGGAGAGGGTGCCGGGGTAACCTTTTCGTCGTCGGGAAAAGAGATATCTACCTGTGGTTCTGTCCGTGAGGGGCGAGGACGGCGGGAGCGTCTACCTGGACATCGAGTTCGGGTACGTCTACGGCACCTGCCGGGCGGTCATGATGCCGATTGAGATAGGTGCGGTCGTCCATCGGCCGGAGGATGACAGCGTCAGCTATGTCGGGGAGCAGTTCCGGTACGACATCGACGTTGAGATATGGAAGAAGGTGACCGACCCCTGCGGCAAGACCACCGGTGTCGCGACGACTGTGGCGAACATGGGCCGCGGCGAGTATGGGATGGCCTACAACCACTCCTTTCGGGTCTCCGACGGCGAGGTGCCGGCGGCAGAAGAGACCGCCCAAAATGCGTTTGCCGATCTCCGGCTCTTTATGGAATCGGTCCTCTCAGCAGGAGATATACCGGAGATAGTCGTCTTTGCGGCAGATATGGAGAAAAAGGCCTTTCGGGCCGCAGAGGTCTCACTCGACGGGTGCATGCTGGTCGACCTCCAGCGAGAGATCCGGCGGCGCTTCGGTATGAAGCAGGTCCTCTCCCTCGACCGCCTCGCCCGGCTCATCGATTTTCGCGCCGGGGAATCCACCGTCGCCTCGATGCACTTCCGATACCCCGTCCCCCGGGAGTACCGCCACCTCCTGGATGTCCACCGGGGGATGGGCGACGCCGTCCGGACGTTCCTGCTCGCACGGGAGTATCAGGAGAGGCTGCCGCACCTCGAAGCCCGTATCCGGGCCCTTATGGACACCTGCGCGAGCGACGGGTGATGGATGGGGTGGCCGGGGTCGATTTAAGGGGGCGCGGTCGGGTGTTTCACCTCTAAAACTCCCCGGTCTTCACCCCCAGGGCGCCGTCAGGAACTGTTCTTCACCAGGAGCACTGCTCCCTCTCCCGGCACCCGGCGTTCCGATGCGGGTTCGCGGTTCCCCGGCGCCTCCCCGGTCGACGCAAGCGGCCCGGTCAGGAGGACTTCGACCTCCGTGCCCCCGTGGATGCTGCCGGTGCCCACGGGGACGTGCAGGCAGGCGTTTGCGCGTACCACTGTCATCTGCGTCCCGGCGCCCCGGGGCAGGGGGATGGCGGCATACCTGTCGCCGTCCCGGGATACCGTGAGAAAGATAAACTCATCAAATCCAGGATCGGTCTGGATCGTCCTCGCGAGCCGGGCGCGGAGGCGCTCCCCGGGCCGGGCGGAAAATCCCCACTCCGCGAGCAGGGGGAGGGCGAGCTCCCGGACGGTCGTCATAGCGGCGATCGGGTAGCCCGGCATCCCGATCACCGGTTTGCCGTCGACCCTCCCGATGATCGCTGGTTTCCCGGGTTTCACGGCGATCCCGTGGACGAGCACCTCGCCGAGGTCGCTGATGACGCTGGCTGTGAAATCACGGGTGCCTGCCGAGGAACCGGCAGAGACGAGGAGCAGGTCGTTCTCCCGGATGCCCTTTCCGATCGCCTCCGAAAGCAGCCCGGGGTCATCGCGGACGATTCCGTAGCGGGTGCAGGTTGCGCCTGCCTCACCAAGCCATGCCGCCGCAATGGCGGTGTTGCTCTCGATCACCTCTCCCGGACCCGGGCGCTCACCCGCCGGGATCACCTCGCTCCCCGTTGGGAGGAGGCCGACGTTCACAGCCTGTACGTCGACCCTCGTAATCCCGTAGGAGAGGAGCGCCCCGATATCCCAGGGGCGTATCGAGTGCCCGGCCGGGAGGATCATCTCCCCGCTCCGGATCTCCTCCCCGGCGGGATGTATGTGCTCCCCGGGGAGCACGGCCCTTCTGGTGCACCAGGCCCCGTCTCCCCCCGTGACATCCTCGATCATGACGACCGCATCGTATCCCGGGGGAATTACGTTCCCCGTATTCACCCGAAAGGGGTTCCTGAGTGGGACTGGGCTCTCGTCGCGCGCACCCCGGGTCTCGCTGCTCACGACGGCAAAACCATCTCGTGCAGCAATGTCCGTTGCCGGGACCGTCAGCGGTGAGTGGGTGGCCCTTGCCGTCACCCGCCTGACCGACCCGGCCACCGGAACCCGGACAGTCCGGTCTGGGCGCGGAAAGGTGGCCCGCATCATATCCAGGACCCCTGCAAGCGGTCTCAGCGTGAGGCGCTCCCTCACCATAGCGTCACGTCCACCTCGCTTCCGGCCTCGAGCCTCTCACATCCCGGGAGGATCCTGGTGAGCCCGTCACCCTATCCGGGGGAAAAAAGTTAGATTCTGGTGTAGAGGTTTGCATACACCGTCTTGCCCCTGGATATCGGGTGGCGTTCACCGAGATCCCCGATGTAGTGAGCGAAGAGGGCCGTCTCACCATCGACCTCCTGCTCGACCTCACCGACCATCTTGAATCCCGGGAGCGGGTTTTCTATCGTCCCGTAGACGTAGATGTCGCCTTTCACCATCTGCCCGCCGACACGGCCTTTGGCGTTGCCCTTGATGACGACGGTGCCCCCTTCGCCGTGGGTGGAGACGTGAATGTCCGCATCGCCGCCGATGATGATCGTCCCGCCGTTGATGAACGTCGCCGTATCGTTGCCGACGGATCCAGCGACCCGGATCAGCCCGCCCTTCATGCCGCGCCACTCGCCGCGTGGCGATGCGCCCAGGTGGTGTCCGGCGTTCCCGTCGACGATCAGCTCGCCGCCTTCCATCCCGATGCCGCAGAACGAGTCGACGTTTCCTTTCACGTGGATTTTCCCGCCTTTCATCCAGCCGCCGATGTACATGTCGGCGTTGCCTTCGATGACGATCTCGCCTGCGGTCATCTGCTGGCCGATCCTTTTAACGCGGGTGCAGTCCCCGCGGAGGACGATCCTGGTATCGGCTGCTGTCGCTGCGCCGTCGCCTGCAACGGTGAAGTAATTCCCGAGCGGGCCCTTCTGTTTGCCTTCCCAGACATCGAGGGTGGCGATCTCGGCGGCTTTCTTTGCTGCAAAGTTGTCCGGAGTGATGTTCTGCCCCTCAAGAAGGAGTTCGGAGGGGTTGGTCAGGGTGAGGGTTACTGTCTTCATGCTTCTTATCACCTCATTGTGCTGCATTGACCTCGATCACCCGGGGGTTATGGAGGTGTTCTTCGAAGAGCGAGTAGTTATCGAGTTTCACGCTGTAGTGCCGGAGGAAGTGCTCGTAGATGTCTCTCTGTACCTGTGCGTTCTCCGGAACCTTCACATCGACCCAGATGGTCCGCTTTGCGGGCTCGGAGACAACTTCGCCGTCCCGGACAGTCACGATACCGTCCTTCACGAGCCAGGCGCACCGGGAGAAGGCCTTCTCGATCGCTGCCGGGTCGGAGGGCATATCCTCGGGGTTGAGGGGGTAGACGGCGATATCGGCATCCATGCCGGGGGCAAGCCCGCCGTACATGTCGCTGATCCCGAGCGCCTTTGCCGGCCCTGCCCGGGTCATCTGCGCTATCTCGTAGAGGTCGAGTTCGCGGTCGATGCTGTCTATGGAGGTTGACTCAATCGTCCGGTCAAGCCACTTGAACGTCTTCATGGTCTCGTCACGCGCCGCACGGCTCATCAGCCAGGTGATGACCTGCGGATAGCGGGTGAACGGCCCGGCGTTCGGGTGGTCGGTGGTGATGAACGTCCGCATCAGGTCTTTCGAGAAGAGCGCGAGTTCCAGGCCGACAGCCCACTGGATGGTGCAGACCTTGACCTTCGGGCTGTAGATGTAGGGGACGACACCCGCGGCGGTCTCGAGTTCGACGTCCACGTTTGCCCATTTAAGGTTATTGAGGGCCCGGAGGTGGTGTTCGAACGGCCCATCGGCGGTCATTGTGGTGGTCTCGTCGAGCGTCACCTGACCCATATCGACGGTGATGTTGTCGTGGGCGTTCACGTAGTCCATGATGTCTTTTGATCTCGACTCCACGTTCCCCCAGGAATCGCCACCGTAGGCGTGAAACTGAAGGTGCGTGACGTGCATAACCTGCTCCCGGCCGAAGTTGTTCTTCGGCGTGTAACCCTCGGCGAGCCTGAGCGACTCGAGGGTGTCGGTGTAGTTGCCGGGGTTTCCGAGGTTGTTGCAGTGCAGGTGCATCGAGTGGGGGAGGCCCAGGTGTTCGTTCGTCTCGATGAGCCCTGTGATGATCCGGGCCGGGGTGATATCGAAGTACGGGACCGGGTCGTGGATATGCACACAGTTCAGCCCCCATCCCCAGGCTTCGGATCCGCCGGGGTTCACGACCTTGATGCCGAACCCGCGCGTGGCCTGCAGGAGCCAGGCAGTATACGCGGCATTGTTCTCGATCTCGTTGTTCTTGAGGTATTCGAGGGTGAACCAGTTGTTCCCGAAGACCGGCATCGCGGCGTTGTCGATGATAGGAGTATCCCGGATCTCCTCGTGGACGTGCGGGGAGTGGAGCGGGGGCATCGCCGCCTCGTTGACGAAGACGTAACCCATCCGGGCGTAGTCGTAGCCGGTCTTGAACGTGGAGGGGACCGAGGAACCCATCTCCATACGGCTGCACGTAGGGGATTTGTGGGGGCTCTTGAAGAGTTTGTCTTCCGGCCGGAAGAGCCGGCCGACGTTCACCTTCGGCCCGACCACGTGGGAGTGGATGTCCACGCCGCCCGCCATCACGGTCATACCGGCGGCGTCGATCGTCTTCGGGTTCTCAAGAGCGCTCGTCTCGACGATCTTCCCGTCCTTGATACCGATGTCCATCCGGTCGCCTTTGATCCCCTGCAGGGGATCAAAGACGAACCCGTTTTTGATCAGCAGTTCACTCATGGTTCACTCCCCCACACGGACGCCTTCCGGCGCTGCTTTTACGGGTTCCTTCGCGACTTCCTCTGCTTCGAGTTCGCAGAGCCTCTTGTGGATCCGTTCGAAGACCTCCTCGTCGCTGATGACGCCTTCTGGCGGGTCGATGACCTTGCGGTACTGGATCGGGACATTGTCCATCCGGTAGACAATGCCCGGGACCTCGACCCCGACGATCCCTACCGGGATATGGAGGTCGGAGATCTCGCTTGCCATGCAGATGTTCGGGTCGATGGTGATCCAGGGGTGCTTCCGGAGGTGTTTGACCGCATCGATCGGGAAGTGGGCGCCAGCATCGGTCCCGATGTTGATGAAGGCGTCCACCTCGTCTCGCATCGCAAGGTCGATGGAGCTCGTCTCGCCGGGGTTCATGTGGGCGATATCGCGTTTGGTCAGGTCAAGGCAGTAGGGATATCCGTACTGCCACGACCAGACCGCGCCCGGCCCGGTGATGTTGTAGTGGCCCCGCATCGCCATGATCGTCCACTTGGTGAAGTCGTTGAGGTCGCGGGTCAGGCTGATGGCGATGTCCACGTTGTGGTTCCGGCCGTCGGAATGGCAGAGCCCCATGCCGTAGAAGATGGTGCCAAACCGCGCTTTCTTCAGGATATCAGCAACCTCGACGATCTGCTCGCGCCTGATCCCGGCAACCACGTCGGGGATCTCGTGGCCCCGGACAACGGCGCGGAATGCGTCGAAGAGCTCGTAGTCGTGTCCCTGCTGCACCTGGAGGTATATGTCCGCCACCTGGGCGGTATCGGTGTGCCGGGGGTCGACGACGATGATCTTGCGGCTCTTGTGGCCCTTGCCGGTGAAGAAGCCGCGGGGGAAGATCGAGTAGCGGGACATGTGCCGTGGATGAGCGTGGGCCGGGTTTGCGCCCCAGTAGACGATGACGTCCGCGCGGTTCTTCGTCTCACCGAGGGTGCAGCTCGGGTAGCCGTTATCGAATATGGCAAGGAACGAGCTCCCGTGGCAGATGGACGCGCAGTTGTCGAGTACGGCCCCTGCCTTCTCGGCAACCTTGGCTGCGGCGGCCATGCCCTCGCAGTTGGTCGATCCGAATCCGTATATCAGGGGCTTCTTCGCCTTGTAGAGCACGTTCGCTGCGTAGTCGATCGCCTCATCGTAGGATATGTCCTTGTAGGTGCCGTCCGGCTGGCGGAGGCGCGGTAGCCGGACCCTCTCGCCGCCCGTCGCGTGGTGGAAGATCTGGTTTCCGATAGCACAGGCATTCTCCACCTCGAGGATCTTCTTTCCGTCGTCCGATACGGTCACGACAAGGTCGTCACAGCAGACGCCGCAGTATGGGCATCCGACGTTCTCAACTTTCTTTGACATTATTGATCACCTCTCCACATCCCGACGGCTCCCTGAACGAGTTCGAGCGCGCTCTTGCGCCGTTCACCGTTGACAGGTTCAACCGTCACGGGGAAGCCGCTGTACTGGGGCTCCCCCGTCGCCTGGGTCCGTGGAGGAACCACCTGGTTTGCCCAGACCCCCTGCGGGATGAACGCAAGGCCGGGGTAGAGCGACTGGCGCCCCCTGACGGTCTTGACGACCACGCTTCCGCATTCGCTCGTCACCCGTACAAGCTGGTTCGGGACCAGGCCGAGCGCCCTGACATCGTCGTCGTGCATCTCGATGATCGAGCAGGCCTCGAAGTATTCCGGGGTCGTTTTGCCCTTCTCCATCGCAACACCTTCTTCGATGGAACGCTGGGTAATCATGTTCAACGTAATCCTGTTCGCCATGGTTCTGCCTCAATGTGGTTGATAGGATCGGTCTCCCGAAGCTCCGGCGAGTCGGCCCCGTAGAGTGCGGTGCTCCCAACACGCGGCCCGTGATGGATTCTCCCCTGCGTTGCGAGAGGCTCTGCCGGGATCTTCCATACCCGGCAAATCGGGCCCTCTTGCACGGTGAACGCCTGTTGGTCGGTTCACTGGAACACGCCGGAGAGTCGGCCGATATGCAGGGGCCTCTTCACCAGGGGAATTGAGACTCTGCGGACGGAGCACCGGATGGATCGCTATGTCATAACTTGTAATGTTTTCTATTTAACGATTCCGAATTGGTAAGTTATTTTAGGTTATCAACTTTACATCGAGCGGCATGGTTGAGGCTATTTTTTTATATGTGGGATTTTATTGGGTAATATTTAAAAATATTGCTAAATTTTGGGTTTTATGGAGTTTGTCCGGGTAGGGCTTATTTTTTGATATATTTGACTTGCGGGTGTGCGGGGGTGTCAGCCTCTCTCCGGCAGGAGTCATGGAGCAGAGGCTGAGGGAGGAATGAACCGGCATAATGCCTTCTCCTCTCTCTTCCGGATGCCTTCGAGTGGGCTCTACTCCGGCGGCCCTGCTCCTGCCTTGGGTACACCCGGTTGCGACGGCCCGGTTGTGGGGCGATTACTATATAGTTATGTCTCTTTTACTTCTGACTTAAATTCATTTTTTTCGAAAAAAGGAGGTCTAAACATTTGACTCGCGGCAAATCCTGCCCGACCTGAGTAGCATTATATATCTCAGGGTATAACCTATTACAGAAGGTGCAATTGAGCACTTTTTGACAAAATTTATTTTAACTATTATTATTTGTATTGTCTTCTTTATTATTTAATGCTACTTTCTTCCGTGGCCTCTTAGATGATCATTCCGGTAGCGCGGATTAGGGGAAATTCTTTTTAAGTACGACGTTCAACCTTTTGGACCATAGAAACTCGATTTTAAAATAACCAATCAGGCATAAAATTGATATAAATGTTACTTTATGTAAAAAAGTCCATCTAATTTCGCAAATTTTATTAATAACTCTTCTTCTACTCTTATAGTCCCTTTTGGGACGTGCAGTTGCGGCCTTCAGAGAGTCGGTGCAGGCGAATGCTCCGGCCTCTTTCATGAACAGAATGCTTTGAACAAGGGTAAAAGGATGAAATACTATGGCTAAATACACGGAAACAATCGATCTCTATTCTGATGACGGGAAGCTGCTCAAGGGCGGCGTCACCCTCGACAGAATCAGCCCGCTGGTTAACCCGGCCACAAGTAAGATCATCGACCTGACCAAGAGAACGATCAACGTGAACCTTGGGGGCATCCAGGATGCACTCAAGACCGGAAAACTTGGAAAGGGCAAGATCAAGGGAAGAGAACTGGATCTCCCAATTATGGAGAACAAGGATGCCATCGTCGCCAGGATCAAGGAGATGATCCAGGTTGAGGAGGGTGACGACACCGAGATCCTGGAGTTCAACGGCGGAAAGCTCCAGCTCGTCCAGGTCCCGGCAAAGCGCCTGATGAATGCTGCCACCTACGATGCCGCGATCACGTCGGTCGCCTCCGCGACCACTTACGCGATCGTCGATCAGTTCAACATCGACGCTTTTAACGCATCCACCGTCAAGGCGGCCTGCTGGGGCGGCTACCCGCACACCCAGGACCTTCAGGGTGCGCTCGTTACGTCGATCCTGAACATCCCCCAGAACAACGAAGGTCTCGGCTATGCGCTCCGGAACATCCCGGTTAACCACACCGTCATGATGACCGGCAGGAACGCCCTGCAGGGCGCTGCGCTCGCATCAACGCTCGAGACCGCCGGTGTCTTCGAGATGGGATCCGCCGTCGGACCGTTCGAGCGCGCCATGCTGCTCGCCTATGCCTACCAGGGCCTGAACGCGAACAATATGGTCTATGACCTCGTCAAGGAGAACGGCCAGACCGGAACCGTCGGTACGGTCGTCCAGAGCCTGGTCGAGCGCGCCATCGAGGACAAGGTCATCGCCCCGGGGAAGAAGGGCGGGTACTTCCAGTTCTACGACACGAAGGACCCCATGCTCTGGAACGCCTACGCCGCCGCAGGAACCATGGCAGCCACCATCGTCAACTGTGGTGCCGGACGGTTTGCCCAGGCAGTCTCCTCGACGCTCCTGTACTTCAACGACCTGCTTGAGCACGAGACCGGTCTCCCGAGCACCGACTACGGTCGTGTCATGGGTACCGCTGTCGGATTCTCGTTCTTCAGCCACTCGATCTACGGCGGTGGCGGTCCCGGTATCTTCAACGGCAACCATGTCGTGACCCGTCACGCCAACGGTGTGGCTATCCCGTGTGTGGTCGCTGCAATGGCGCTTGATGCCGGAACCCAGATGTTCTCGCCCGAGAGCACCTCGAAGATCTTCGCCGATACCTACGGCAAGATCGATGTGTTCAACAAGCCGATCAACCAGATCGCAAACGGAGCCTGAACGAGCAGAGATCCGAATGATGAACGCCACATTTCCGCGGGCGGGGATTGTGCCGCTCGGGGTGCTCAAACCTGAGACCGCCGAACGCCTGCTCGCTATGCTTGCCGGCATCCGCCGGATGACGATCCACGGCCCCGGCGCGATACAGCGCTCATCTGCCTTGCGGACCCCCGGAACGGGGAAGGCCCGGTGGCCGGGTGGTCGTCTGGGACCCGCGGTGACGGCAGGTGCCTTCATGGCCGGAAATATGGCTGAAATTCATTCAAAACAGGAAATGGATAAGATATCAATCTCTTTGAGGTGAATAAAAACATGGCATACAAGCCCCAGTATGGTCCCGGGACATCGATTGTCGCCGAGAACCGGCGCAAGCAGATGAACCCCAGCCAGAAGCTTGAGAAGGTTCGTTCCGTAACGGATGAGGATATCGTGCTGGTCCTCGGCCACCGCGCTCCCGGATCAGCGTATCCGAGTGCTCACCCGCCGCTCGCCGAGCAGCAGGAGCCCGACTGCCCCATGCGCAAGCTCGTCAAGCCCACCGAGGGTGCAAAGGCCGGCGACCGCGTCCGCTACATCCAGTTTGCGGACTCGATGTTCAACGCCCCCTCGCAGCCCTACCAGCGGACCTACACCGAGATGTACCGCTTCCGCGGCATCGACCCCGGCACGCTCTCCGGCCGTCAGATCGTCGAGTGCCGTGAGCGTGACCTCGAGAAGTACT
>ENA-UOOI01001280-UOOI01001280.1-fermentation-metagenome-genome-assembly--contig:-NODE-1280-length-26995-cov-6.721492_pt1 | contig 26995 bp, 28 predicted proteins | sample MGYA00245779_ERZ724027 | MGnify/ENA primary metagenome ERZ724027 (study PRJEB28704, sample SAMN03018318) | fermentation metagenome | biome: anthropogenic terrestrial biome; feature: soil; material...
AATGATATTTCTTATCATATAAGCAAATCTATCGTAACTTCTGTAACCGTTGAAAATACTGGGCTTGAAGGCAATTAACTTTTTATTTGGTCTGTGGACACTATTGTTTGATATAAAATAAACTGTTTGATGTTATAGTTATATATGTTACTTTATACCATAAGTTAGAAAAAAATATAATTGGCTCAAACCCACTAATCACAAGGCTTTCAGCGATTTTAACTTTAAAATTGCTTTGATTACATATTTTTATTATTAATCCTTTTTCTATAGTTTCTTACATTTTCTTTTATTTTATTTCTTCTATGTATTTGGTAACATTCTTCACATCGTTCAGTTTTATTATCTTTAGCATCCACCTCAATCTCTTTGCCACAATCAATACATTTGATAGTTTTAGTGCCTATAGGTTGATAAGTACTACATGATTCACATAGTTTCTGTATATTACACTTTTTGTCGTCCCCCTTAGTGTCGTTATCTCAAAATTTTAAATTTCAATAAAATTGCTGTAACTATTGATAATAGTGAAGTTTAAAGATTTTACAACAATAACTGGTACGATTTACTTTATTTTAGTCTGTTTTTTCTTATTTTTGCCTTTTTATTATCTATAAATTTAGCACAACTTGAGCAGTATTTAACAGGTTTACATGATTTCATATTGTATTTAAACCTTTTGCCACAATCATTACATATCTTAGTACCTTCTAAATTTCTTTCAAGATTATTATAAATACAACTATATTTTATTGTCTAGTAACCTTTTCTAGCCATTTAAAACTATAAGAGGGTAAATTGTATGGCTACAACTTAAAACCCTCTTAAAATGGTTTATAATAAATTAAATTACAAGCATAGCATCAATAAATGCAGAATATTTTCCATCATCTGTTGTACAAATAACTCTCAAAGTGTTTCCTATAATATCGTAATTCTCTGCAACCTTAATCTTACACAAAATACCATCATAAGTAATGGTAAAATCAGATTGTGACATACCATTATAATTAAAAGTCCATACTGGTGTAAATGTTACTGGTGTAGTGCCATTCATCAATGTTGGTGTAAATGTTCTATAAGAAGAACTACCCAAAGTAATTTCATTACTAGGATTACTACAAATTAGTTTGAATGTATAAGCAGGGGCATTGGGGTCTGCTACAACGGATAAACTTACTGAATCAGTTAATGTTTGTTCAGTCCATGTTGCAGTAATAATCACATTACCAATAGAAATAAATGTTACTAATCCTGTGCTATCTACTGTGGCAATTTTTTCATCAGAAGTTGAATAGGTTATAGTTGCAGTAGTATCTTCTGTATAATTCTTACTTGCACTTGCAGTCAATTGAGTAGTTGAACCCTCAATATAAGAATTTGCATCAGAAGTCAAAGTAAATGAATATACATCTGCTGGCTTTACATCTCTTTCAACAAATACATGGGAAATCCCACCTATGTTATAAGTATTCTGTACCTTATACCAACCGCCAATAATATTAACTATGTTTTTACCACTAATATCTATATTCTTAATCATCTCTGTACTTTCAGTAATTATCTCACCTTTGCCATCTAATGTTGTAATTACATTATTTTCAATTACTGTAGGAGAAGTTAGATTATACATATAGCAAGGAATATCATATCTCTTAGAATTATTGATTACTGGCAATAGCAAATTGCATTCTAATAGTGCTGATTTATAATATGTATCATTTTCAACTGATTCTTGATTTAAGGTGATATAATTCTTGCCACCATATGTTAGTAATTGTCCTTGTTTAATTGGGGCAGTTATATCATAAAATATTGTAATATGATTAGTTGTATTGTTATTGTCATTGTTCATTCTGAAAAGGCATTTCACCGACTCAGATGTATAATAAGTTGTGATAGTTTTCCCTTCACGTTTAAGGGCATCACTAAATTGTTTATGTAATGTGTTCATGCTTGCTCCTTTCACTATTCATATAGTACCCTCATTTTATTGGCTGTAATAGGCTTAAATAGTGGCGTTTATTCAAAAATCAATACACCAATTTTTAGCTATTTTGAATAAAATTAATTAAAAATTTTTCTGCAACCTAAAAAAGCCACCTTATTTACATAGGTATACTAATTCACCTAATCATAAATAAAATGGCTTAAAATATTTGCTACAAAATTAAAATGTATTATAAATTTGCTAATGGACTTGTTTTTAATGCTATTTCCAAAATATCTTCGTCATGAATTGATTGCAGATACCTTTTTGTAACGTTTATATTACCATGACCTAATAACCGAGAAACGGTAAATAAATCACAACCGTTTTTTAATTGTGATTGTGCATAATAATGCCTACAAGTATGTGGACTTATACGAATTTCACTTCTTATATTACTAAATGTTCCGCATTGTAATACTATTCTTTCAATGGTTTCTACTGTCAATTTCTTTCCTTTTTGTGACAATAGTAAATAATCTGTATCATAATTTATTTTATTCTTAATATAGCACTCACGCACTCGCATATATTTTATTAAAGATTTATTTATAATAGCAGTAATTGGCACGTGGCGAACTTTCTTACCTTTTCCTAGAATATTAATATAGTTATCTCTTATATCACTCATTTTAAGATTGCATAATTCAAAATTTCGTATTCCAGTATCAAAAAGGATTACCATAATTAATTGATTGCGAATATCAAGAAAATTTGAACCGCTATAATATCTAATCATTCTTGATACTTCATCATTCGTAAATGTATTAATAATCGGCATAACTTCCTTTTGTCGATAAACCTTATCCATAGGATTTCTAACAATATAACCTTCTCTTATACAATAAGTAAAATAAGCTTTAAAACATTTTATTAATCCGTTTATATATGTTTCTTTCAATCCTTTTTTGGTTAGAAACTCGATATAACCTTTTATTGCAATATGGTTTGTATCTTCTAATTCCGTCAGATTATACTCGCTTGAAATAAATTTCAGCATGGCAAGATTATTATTTTTGTAACCTTTAATTGTTCGTTCACTTAGTTTTCGCATTCTACAATCGAATATAAATTCTTTCAAAATATCTTCGTTTAACATGATAAAATCCTCCTATACTCGTGTGTGTCAGTGACGATGTACAGAAGGATAAGATGTATCCTTTTTTAGGGCAATGAATTTGTTCAGTATATCATTACCCATTCAATTTTTCATGTTATAAAACGCTACAACCCTTAATTTTCATCCTCTTCCGGCATATTCCAGTTATGATACACTTCCTGAACATCATCGTCTTCATCTAATAAATCCAAAGTACGATTCATCATTTTAATATCATTAGCATCAGTAAGATCTACATAGGTCTGAGGAATCATGGTTACTTCTGCCTGAATCATTGGAATTCCTGCTTTTTCAAGCTTTTCGCGAACTTCACTGAAAGCATCCGGATCTGTTATGATTTCATAACTGTCTTCTTCTTCATTAAAATCTTCTGCGCCTGCATCAAGGGCTATCATCATTAATTCATCAGCGTCTTTTTCCCATTCTTCTTTATCAACAATGATTTGTCCTTTTCTATCAAAACTAAAAGATACACAGCCTGGTGTACCTATATTTCCATTACCTTTTGTAAATGCATTTCTAACGTTAGATGCTGTTCTATTCTTATTATCGGTTAAGCATTCAACGATAATGGCAGTACCGCTTGGACCATATCCTTCATATGTTACACGCTCGTAGTTATCTGCATTGGCATCCCCTGCAGCTTTTTTGATACTTCTATCGATGGTATCGTTAGGCATGTTATTGGACTTTGCTTTAGCAATTATATCTCTTAATTTACCGTTAGATGCTGGATCTGCACCGCCGCCTTCTTTTACCGCCACAGCGATTTCTCTTCCTAACTTAGTAAATATTTTACCTTTAGAAGCATCGTTCCTTTCTTTTTTATGTTTAATATTTGCAAATTTTGAATGTCCTGACATGGTAATTCTCCTTTTTATAAAACTTTTAATTAATTGTTTTTCGTATTAATATATTTATTTAATTTTTCCATTACGGAAATGCTCTCTTCTGCTGTCCTGACAATACACATAACGGTATCATCTCCGGCAATGCAGCCTACTATCCCCTGAATATGTAGTGCATCTAAAGCAGCTGCTACAGCCATAGCCATGCCTGAGACAGTTTTAATAACAACTATATTCATAGCCATATCCATGGATACAAAACCATCCTTTAAAACGCGGATGAATTTATCACTTAAACCTGATTCATTATTTTTTAATATAATATATTTTTGTCTTCCGTCATCCCCTGCTACCTTAGTGAGTTTTAATTCTCTAATATCTCTTGAAATGGTAGCTTGCGTCACATTATAACCGGCTTTCGTTAATAAATCGGCTAATTCCTCCTGAGTTTCTATATTATTCTTATTAACCAATTCAATAATTTTACTTTGCCTTCCTAACTTCATACCTATTCCCCGCCTTGTCCAATTTTTGTTCTTAAAATTTCAAAAAAACTAGTATTATATATTTTTACCAACCTAGTTTCTTCTGCTGATTTGCATATATCAATAACATCCTCTGCATGAAGCAAAATTGCCTGTCTTCCGTCAAAGGTTGCAATTGCCTCTTCTTCTTGTGTTTTCTTACTTTTATCTATTTTAATGGTAATATGATCCTCTGACGATACCACTATACTTCTTGCATATAAAGAATGAGGGCATATGGGTGTAATAATAATCACCTTAGAAATTGGTTTAACTACAGGTCCTCCTGAGGAAAGACTGTATCCGGTGGAGCCCGTAGGTGTAGATATGATAACCCCATCTCCACGGTATCGCTCTACAAATTCCCCATTAACATATACACTAACACTTATTATTCTTGAAAATCCGCTTCTCGTGACAACAATGTCATTAAGAGATGAGCCAAAATACATCTCTTTATTATTACTATTGATTACACCATCCAGCATCATTCTGTTCTCTACATTGTATTTATTTTCGAACAGGCAATCCAGTGCATTGTATATATTATAGACTTCAATTTCTGCCAAAAATCCAAGAGTGCCAAGATTAATACCTAAGATTGGTATGTTTTTTCCTGATAAATCATGGGCGGCTTGAATGATTGTACCATCTCCTCCCAGTACAATAGCACATTCTGTCTCTTTTGAAACATCTGTCGTATCTGTAAAAAAGTAATCTGAATTAATTGAAGGGTGACCATTTAGTAGAACACATTCTTTCTTATTCTTCTTCATGTATTCTACTATTTTCTTTGTAATGACTAAATTCTCGTCTTTATCCCGATTAGTTATAACACAAAATTTATCCATATAGGACTCCTACTATTTTACATCAATTTGTTTAATTATACATCTCATTAAAAATATAGCTGATAATATTCAATTAATTCCAATTCAACTTATACCTGATATTCTAACATATAACGCATTTTTTTACAAGTTTAATGTTTCATGAGATAAGGTGACAATATTTTTTATATTGTTTTTTAAATTTAATAAATTTACATTATCAACGTATTTTGCGCATTCATCCATAGTAAGATTTCTATTATTTTCATCTATAAAATGATTGGCTTTCTTTATGTGCAATAAGTATTCTATATTTCCTTCCGGTCCTTTGATTGGAGAATAATCCAGATTCAAAATTCGAAATCCGATACTTACCGCATAGGCAATGATTTTTTCAATAACCTCAATATGAACACTTTGGTCCCGGACAACACCTTTTTTCCCAACCTTTTCTTTTTCGGCTTCAAATTGCGGTTTAATTAGACAAACAACCTCTCCTTGATCTTTTAAAAGATTTCTTACTGGTATTAATACTTTGGTTAAAGATATAAAGGCAACATCAATAGATATAAAATCAATAATATCATCTATATGGCTTGGTTCCATATAACGAATATTAGTTTTTTCCATAGAAACTACTCTTGGATCTTGTCTAAGTTTCCAAGCAAGTTGATTGGTACCTACATCTACTGCATAAACTTTTATAGCACCGTTTTGCAGCATACAGTCGGTAAATCCTCCAGTAGAGGAACCAACATCCATGCAAATTCTTTCTTTTAGATTCACACCGTAATGTTCGATAGCTTTTTCTAGCTTAAAACCTCCACGGCTGACATATTTGGCAGTTACTCCTTTTAATTCAATATTTACAGTATCCGGAAATGTACTTCCTACTTTATCTTCTCTCTGCCCCTCTACAAAAACATTTCCAGACATGATTATGGCTTTCGCTTTTTCTTTCGATTCAACTAAATTTCTTTTCACTAATAATTCATCTAAACGTTCTTTCATTTTTCAAACCCTTGTATGGTACTGTCGCAAAACTGTCATTCTGAGCCAAAGGCGAAGAATCCCTGTCCCTGCATATATGGGGATTCTTCGCCTTTGGCTCAGAATGACAGGATTTCTTCGTCTGTGGCTCTAAATGACGGAGATTCTTCGCCTATGGCTTAGAATGGCGAAGATTCCTCGCTTATGGCTCAGAATGACAGAGGTTCTTCGCCTCTGGCTTAGAATGGCGGAGATTCTTCGCCTTCGGCTCAGAATGACAAAGTTTTTATTTTGCAGCAGTCCCACTGTCCTTAATTTATTGTTTCTATGATTTTCTTGAATACGGAGACTTCATCTAATCCATTCTTTTCTTTTAATATGGAAACTTCACCTTGTTCAATAAATTGATCTGGCAGGGAGATAATAATCTGGGTAATGTTCTGATATTTATTTTCTACAAGGAAACTGGATATTTTTTCTCCAAATCCACCTGACTTTATATTTTCCTCTAAGGTTATCCAAGTCTCATGGTTTGCAGCTAACTTGTGAAGCAATTCCTCATCCATTGGGGAGATAAACCTTACATTAACAAGAGTTACTTCTTTACCATCTGCAACTAGCAGTTCCCTGACACGTACTGCTGCCTCAACCATGCTTCCAACAGCTAATAGTACCATTCCTTGTGATGCTTCATATATAATTTCACTTTTACCATATTCTATAGGGGTACGGAATTCTTCCAATTCCCCATAAGCCTTACCTCGAGGATACCTGATAGCAATTGGCCCTTTATCATATTTACTTGCATAAATCAGCATATCATGGAGCTCAATTCCATTCTTAGGTGCCATTAAAGTGAAGAAAGGCAAATGGGACAAATAAGTTATATCGAAAATTCCCTGATGGGTTTCACCATCATTTCCCACCAAACCGCCACGGTCAATGGCAAAAATGACAGGCAGGCTGTTAATACACACATCATGAATAATTTGGTCATAAGCCCTTTGAAGAAAAGTGGAATAGATCGCAACCACTGGCTTCATTCCACCTACTGCCAGTCCGGCAGCAAAGGTTACCGCATGTTCTTCTGCTATTCCCACATCAATAAATCGTTCCGGATATTGTTTGCTAAAATTAGTCAAGCCAGTTCCACTTGGCATCGCTGCAGTAATGGCAACGATTTTTTCATCTTTTTCACCTAATTCTAACATGGTTTCTGAAAATACTTCCGTATAGGTTTTGCCTTTTTTCTTTGATACGCCGTCTCCCGTTTTTATATTAAATGCGTCAACACCATGATATTTGCTAGGGTTTTCTTCTGCAGGTTTATATCCTTTTCCCTTTTTGGTAACTACATGAACTAACACTGCTTCGTTAACTCTTGAAGCACTTTGAAAAGCCATTAATAATTGATTAATATCATGGCCATCAATTGGTCCAATATACGTAATTCCCATATCTTCAAAAAGCATTCCTGATATTACTAATCGTTTCATGGAATCTTTGGATTTTCTCAATTTATCCATGATTTTACTTCCCATACCACCCGGAATGGAATTCAAAGACTCTTCTAAATTCTTTTTAAAATTATTATATTTTGAATTAGTACGAATTTTTCCTAAATAGTTTGCCATTCCTCCAACATTTTCTGAAATAGACATTTCATTATCATTTAAAACAATCATAAAGTTGGATTTGATTCTAGCCGCATTGTTTAATGCTTCATATGCCATACCACCGGATAAAGCGCCATCTCCAATTACTGCCGTTACTTTGTAATTGTCACCAGTTAAATCCCTGGCTTTGACCATACCAAGTGCTGCTGATAAGGAGGTTGAGCTATGACCCGTATCAAATGCATCACATTCACTTTCTCTTCTTTTTGGAAAACCACTAAGTCCATCATAAGTCCTTAAGGTAGAAAATTCATTTTTTCTTCCTGTCAATAGTTTATGGGTATAAGATTGATGCCCCACATCCCAAACTAACTTATCCTCTGGGAAATTCATAAACAGATGTAATGCCATGGTTAATTCCACAGTTCCTAAATTAGAGGCTAAATGCCCTCCTGTTTTACTTATATTTTTTATCAGGAAACGTCTGATTTCCAAAGCTAATTGCTTATAATCTGCCTGGCTGACTTTTTTTATATCATTTGCTTGATTAATGTTATCTAAAATTTGAGCCATGACTTCACCTTCATTCTAATATTCAAGTACATATATTTATTCGCCACAATTGGCGGACTTCTCTATGGATTCACTATTTTCTACAATTCATTATTTTCTACCGATTCACTATTTTCTACGATTCATTATTTTCTACCGATTGATTATTTTCTACGATTAATTAATCTTTTTATCAATTCCTCAAGATATTCATTCTCTCTCTTAAGGGTATCAAAACCGGATAATCCCTTCCCGGTTAATTCCTCCACTTGTCTTTTGGCTTCCTCTATTCCAAGTAGTGTAACATAAGTAATCTTTTCGTTGCGTTCATCACTATGAACTGGTTTTCCAAGAACCTCTACAGTGGAAGTAACATCTAATATATCATCTTGAATTTGAAATGCCAACCCTATATTGGAAGCCATTTCTTCTACAATGTTTATTTCTGATTCATTAGCACCAGCTAATATTGCTCCAATCATCATGGAGGCTTCTATTAATCCACTGGTTTTTAATTTGTACATATAATTTAATTTTTCGACTGGTGAATCCTGAGGCTTTATGCCTTCCATATCTATAACTTGTCCGCCAATCATTCCATAAATGCCTGCTTTTTTCCCTAATACTTCCATAGCTCTGGCTGCTTTTTTAATTCTATCATATAAAACCGCTGAATCCTTTCCTTCTGTATTTATTGCAAATGCTTTGCATGCAGTTTCAAAGGCATAATTTAACAATCCATCACCTGCTAATATCCCCATTGCCTCTCCATATACAATATGGGTAGTCTTTCTGCCTCTTCGATATTCATCGTTATCCATAGCCGGTAAATCGTCATGAACTAAGGAATAAGAATGAATCATCTCTATTGCAGCCATAAATGGTTCTATGTAGCTGTCAATGTTTTCGTCAAACAAGCGGTAAGTTTCTAACATAAGCATAGGGCGAATTCTTTTACCACCGCCTAATATGCTGTAATTCATAGCCTCAAATAAAGTTTTTTGAAAACCTTCTTCTTTTGGAAGGTATTTTTTTATAACTGCCTCTATATATTCAATTCTATTGGTTTGTTCTTCATTAAAGTTCATCTGAATCTTTCTTCTCCCCTAATACAATTAATTGTTTTTCTACCTTATCTATTGAATTATTGCAATATTTCAGAAGTTCTATACCATCTGTATAAAGCTTAAAGGAATCTTCCAAACTAATATCTTCTTTTTCAAGCATTTTTATAATTTCCTGTAATTCTTCAAAGGAAGCTTCTAATGTTTTATTTTGTTTCTCCTGGGTTTTCATAATTACTGCCACGCTCCTTCTCAATTAATTCTTCAACTCTTGCCATTACATCGCCATTTGTTACACTGATTTGTAAAAGTTCGCCTACTTTTGCTTTTTCCAGGCGATTCATTACTTCATTGCTGCTATTAACAACCAGTGCATATCCTTTACTTAATTTCTTTAAAGGAGATAAACCTTCTAATCTTTCTGCATATATTTCTAATTGATGCTTCTTCTTAGTAAGAATTATTTCCATTAATTTACTCAATCTTTCCTCTATATCCATCAGATTTTGCCGTTTCTGCCTAACCTGATAGATTGGACTGGAATACTCTAATTTCATGGATAATTGTTTTAACCTATTTTTAAACCAAACAATCTTCCTTTGCATCTGATAATTCAAAGCCCGATTAAGGGTTTCTAAATCTGCATTATATTTTCTAATATCATATACAGCCAATTCTGCTGCGGCTGATGGAGTTGGTGCCCGAAGGTCGGATACAAAATCAGCAATTGTAGTATCCGTTTCGTGACCAACGGCTGATATGATTGGGGTGTTACATTCATAAATTGCCCTGGCTACCATCTCTTCATTAAATGCCCACAGGTCTTCTATGGAACCACCGCCACGTCCAATAATAATCGTGTCAACCCCTAACTTATCTAATGCCTTAATACCTTTTACAACTGTCGCTGCAGCTCCTTCCCCCTGCACCTGAGCCGGATACAAAATTAATTGTACATAAGGATTTCTTCTAGTGGAAATATTAATAATATCCTGCAATGCAGCACCTGTTTTCGCCGTAACAATACCTACTTTTTTGGCATACACAGGTATTGGTTTCTTATGATTACTGTCAAAAAGTCCTTCTGCCTCTAAATTATTCTTTAGCTCTTCGTACTTTTCATATAGGTAACCGGAACCATCCAGGATAATCTCTTTTGCATATAATTGATATTTGCCGTCTCGTTCATATACACTAATACTGCCTAGTGCTACTACACTTTGGCCTTCTTTCATTTGAAATTTCAGACCACTTCTCTGGCCTGCAAACATAACACAAGCAATTTGCCCTTGTCCATCTTTTAAAGTAAAATATATATGCCCAGAAGTATGATACTTACAGTTTGACACCTCACCTTTCACATATATATTACTTAAGGTGTAGTCACGAACAAACATGTTTTTAATATATAAATTAACCTGTGTTACGGAATACACATTATTCATACCATTCCTCCCAAAACTCTATTCATACCTCTTAAAAACCTACGTATTCCCCCTAAAACCCTACTTATGCCCCTAAAATTTATTTTATCAATTTAGCCAGTACTCCATTTACGAAAGCTCCAGAAGATTCCCCACCAAATATCTTAGCAATCTCAACAGCTTCGTTAATTGCTACTTTATTAGGAATTTCATCATCATACTCAATTTCATAAGCAGCAAGTCTCATAATCGTCAGATCTACTTTTCCAAGTCGATTTAATTTCCATCCACTGGAGGCTTCTGCTAGAATTACATCTATATCCGGAATTTTCTCTATTATCTTGTTAAATCTCTCTCTTAGGTAAATAAGATCTTCTTCTTTTGGCATTTCCAATGAATCAAAATAAAAATCGATTTGCTCATTTAATTCTGTTTCATCATGGAAATCCTTTCTAAATAACATTCTAAATATATGCTCTCTTATTTCTCTTCTGCTCATAAATGCACCAATTGCGTACCATATCTGCCTGCAGATGTGATACTCTGCCTGCAAATGTAATACTGCCACATAATCTTGATTGAAAGAAGTGGCAAATACAATTTATCCTTTCTCTTTGTTTATCTTTCAATCTTTTTCTTTGGATATTATAATTTTTAACATATTATCATGTACTTATAACTATATTCTATCTGCACAAAAAGTCTGATGAGATTAAATCGCAAGATTAACGCATAAACAACCCTTAAATAGAAATTATCTAAGGGTTGTATAGGATTAGACATTATTGACTTTATAATGCTTATTTTTTCTTATCAATATTAACACCAGCAATTCTAATGTTAACACAGGAAACCGTTAATCCAGTCATGCTTTCAATAGCTGATTTTACTTTTTCTTGAACTTGTTTTGATGTATTTGGAATGCTATATCCATATTCTAAGGTCAGGACTAAATCAACAGAGACTGAACTTGAATCAACATCAATTTTAACTCCTTTTGAAAGGTTCCTCATTCCTAATTTACTAACCAGCTCATTGGTAATGTTGCTTGCCATAGATGCAACACCTTCTACTTCAGTAGCGGCAAGACCTGCAATGGTAGCTACAACTTCATCTGCTATCTGAACCTCTCCCACTTTACTGTCTGCATTTATTTGATAAGTGTTTCTATTCTCCTGTTCCTTAACCACAGTCATTACCTCCTAAGTCCTAACACATTTCTAATATTGTGTTCAAAAATAGTTCTTAATAGGTATTATATCAGACTTAAACCTTTTTGCAAACCATTTTATTCATATTTTTGTATAAGGGTAAAAAGAGTGAAAACAAGAATGAAAACATATTTGTTTATAAGTACCCTGAGATGGTTTGCGGAAAAGGAAGCTGAGATTCCACAGGCTCAACTGTTATAAATATTTAAAAGGGCTGTCACAAATAAAAGTGTATTCCTAACACTTCATTTTGTAACAGACCTTCCATGGAGTATGTAAGTTCAATTATTCTTCAAAAACTACTGGTTGAATTACGATATCCTTTGAAGTTGCACCTGTTTCTCTCTTTACAATATCTTCGATTTGTGCAGTTTCTCGTTCTGATATGCTGACAGCATTAATCACAACATCTACTTTTCCAACATCTGTAATTCTAACAAATGCATCTGCAAAGCCTTTTGCTTCTAGCAAAGATTCCGTTGCACTTTCTTTTTCTGCATTACTTGTTAATGTAAGATACTTTTGTACCGCATCTGCTTTCACAGCATCAGTAAGATTAGCATTGTCTATAATCGCATTATAATCAGCCTTAATCTTTGCACGGGTTTGTTCTCTTTCTAATTTATTAGTCACAAAATAATTAGGAGATATGGTTGTGCTGACTAAAACAGCTTCTCCAGTTTCTGCACTATCTTTTTCATCCTTAGCAACTACTTCACCAGTATCGCTTACATCATATGTAGCTACTTCTTCTGCTTTATCTTTTCCATCTTCACTAGCTGTTTCTGTTGAATCCTTACCTTTTGCATCCATTTCCGAACCTTCCGTTGTTACTTGCGTAGTATCTTTTGTTTTACCTTCTGCAGTCGGATCCATTAAGTCAGAGGAAACGTCACCTTCTAATTCAACATAATCTCCATCTAGAATATTATCACCTTTCGTTTGTGCATTTGTATCATAATCTAATACTTCACCATTTCCTATATCTGCAGTATTTGCCTTATCCTTATTATTCCTTCCAGAATATTGCAAATAGCCTGCAATGATAATCATAACGGCAAGAGCTACTATGATTATCTGGTTTTTCTTAAATATATTCTTCATACTTGCCTCCTTTAATATGATTTAATTCATTTTCATTACTTTAACTTTATGTGCGGGAACGCCAAATAATACCTGTACAGCATCAATAATTTCAAGGATTATTTCAGGATTATCACCACCCTCGGCAATTACTGCAACTCCCTCTACCTCCGGCTCTAATTCCTGAATCACATATGGCAGATTTTCCCCGCCTCCATTACCTACCATAACTGTGCTTTCATCTTGCTGAATACTACTACTTACCCTATTTCCGCCCTCCCTGTCAACTTCATTCATGCTTTCTTGTGTATATGGACTATCCTTAAGTACAACTAATTCTTTAGAACCTTTTACTTTTACCATAACCTCAACTTTGCCAATGCCGGCTACATTAGATAAAAACTTTTTCAATCTTTTTTCTAAATCATTGGTATAGGTTTCTATTTTATCTTCAGTCTTACTATCTGAAGAATTCTTCACTGTTTGGCTGTTCTTCTCTTCCGTTCTTTTTTCATTCTGGAGATTTTTTGATGAAAATAAATTAGGAAATGATGTGAGCAGAAGCAGTATGCCAGCTATTAGTAACATTACCAGATTAGATGGCTTGATGATAAACTTCTTCCCAAGGATTTTCTTACCGCTATCTTTTCCAACAACCTTCTCATAATCGCTTTCTTTATTTTTTTCCTTATCCATATCTTCTCCTACTTTAGTACCACAGAAACTTTAATGTTTCTGTATACTAATATTTATATTATCAGGTTTCATATTATAGAAGTCCGACAAAAGGTTTTTTACATTAATTTCTTCGGGTGATAAGTAGTCCCTTTCTTTTACCTTATTGTCTTCCGCCTTATTTCCAATCTCAATTTTACCTATTTCTATAGGTTCTATTTTAGAAAGATTATCCTTTGTTTTTTGCTTTTTATAACCAGCCACCAAATCAATTGTTTTTAATGAGCCAAAAGTTACACTCTCCGAATCTTCATCTACGGTTATGCTCAAATCAATTAGGTATAAATCCTGATTTTCTATTAGGGAAGCAATTTGTGAATGGATTCTAGCCTTATATTCTGCTAAAATTCTGTTTTTCTGCTCCTTTTCCGAATCCAGTAATATGCTATTAATATTTTCAGATTCAGCTATAAAGAAGTTAGTTGACATAAAGTAATCCAACGATCTTTCCAGTTTAAAAAGTTTAAATAATGGTGATATCACAAGAATGACTAAAATAATTCCTGTTATAAGGTTAATATATTTTTTGAATGTACTCTTTCCCAGTAAGTTATTAATAATGGTTGAAAGTACAAGAAATATGATAATATCTTTTACCCAGCTATATATCTCATTCATAAAGCACCACCTTCATTTAATTCCTGCCATTCTGAGCCCAAAGGGCGAAGAATCCCAACCGCAACTGTCATTCTGAGCCAAAAGGCGAAGAATCCCAACCACAACTGTCATTCTGAGCCAAAAGACGAAGAATCACAACCGCAACTGTCATTCTGAGCCAAAAGGCGAATAATCCCAACCGCAACTGTCATTCTGAGCCCAAAGGCGAAGAATCCCAACCGTAACTGTCATTCTGAGCCCAAAGGCGAAGAATCCCAACCGCAGCAGCCTTCCACAGAACCCCATTCAATGACCATTTCCCCAATTACCTATGTAGTACTTGCCGCCACTATAGTAATCGTTAATAAGAATAAAACAGCACCTACAAATACGGTTTCAAGCAATAAAGCCGAGGCTTCTGCTGAAGAATTTACACAATTAAGCATCCGCTTGTCCGAAATTGGCTGAACGGCTGCACAGCTTATTTTATAGATAAGTGTTGTTGCTGCAAGTTTAAATATAGGTACTGCGCAAACAATGATTATAATAATTACACCAACGATTCCGATAGCATTTTTTAAAAGTATGCCTGCCCCTAATATGCTTTCTGTTACTCCCCCAAGAATATTTCCCACTCCAGGTATTGCACCTGCTGCCTTCATAAATACTGACTTTTTCAGATTATCTGCTACTGGTAATATTAATCCCTGTATGGCATTAAAGCCCAATACAACTGCAAGTAAGCTTCGTAATATCCACTTAATAACCACTGCCATTAATTCGGATAGCTTGGATAATAAATCTTCTTTGGATAAATTATTTGCCATAGAGATGATTAAGTATATATTAATTGAGGGTATCACAACTCTGATTAATAAAGCATCTACAAAGGTAATTAAAAATAAAGTTGCCTGATAGTACACCATAGAAGTACTTGCGCTGGAGGTAAATGCCACGGTTATAAAATAAGTTGGCACCAATACAGTCATAAAATCCAATACTTTTGATATTGTATTGGCAGCTAAATTTGCTGCTGAAATAAAGGAGGCAGTTAAAACACTAAATAAGAGTAAGTACGCTACATAAAATCCTGTTTCCGCAACTTGGCTATTTTGAAAGGCATGGGAAAAGTTTGTAAAAACAGCTGCAATAATAGCAACGGAAAGCAAGCTTGTTAAAGTGCCTATATTTCCTTTAAATTCATTTAGAATTCCATTGGTTATATCAGTACCTATTTGTTTTAGAGAAAATTTAGTTTTCCCTGATATCAAATTGGATACATATTCTTCAAAGTTAATATTATCTTTACCGCTTAGCACTTCATCAATTACCTGCTGTACTTCATCATAATTAATATCCATATCATCAGTGACATTTATATTACTGTTTAATCCCATATCGTCAGTCCTTTTACTCTTATCTGCAGGCAGTGCCTCTTTCCTTGCCTCAATCCCACTGGCAAATACCTTATTTTCTGCTAAAAGAAGAAATAGGATAATCAATATTAGAAATACAAGTACCTTCCTTTTGCTATTTTTCTTGTCCCATTCTGTCATGTCTTTTGTCCTCCTTCAGACTTAAGCTTTGAGGAAGTTATTAATCGTATCCAGTAAAGCTAATAAGATAGGCATGCCGGTAGCTAATATGGTTAGCTTTCCTACCAGCTCAATTTGATTTGCCACTGCTGTATATCCGCAATCCTTACATATATTAGAGGATATCTCTGCTACATAGGTGATACCGATAATCTTAAGCAATATGGTAATATAGGCTTGATTTAAGCTGATATATGACTGAATTTTCTTAATTGCATTGATTATAATCTCCAATCTATTTACACCCAGTAAGAAAATCAAAATACAACCTACTATGCTGATATAGGTTGAAAATTCTGATTTGCTGCTCTTAAACTGTATGGCCAATAATACAGCAACCAGTCCAATCATGGCTATTTTAATCATTTATAATCTTGCTCCTTTCAAAGACTGGAGACTTTATGCATAGCACAAATCTCCGTTTAAAAGAATTTTATTCTTTTAACCTGTACTCCTCCTTCATAATGCAAATAACTTTTTGATTATTTCAAATAAATCAAAAATGTATGGTACAATCCAAAACAATACCAAGATTAACCCTGCCAGATTTACCAAATATGCCTGTTCGTCTCTGCCGGATTGCTTTAGTATCTGGTTTAGTACGGAAACCAGGATACCGACAGCTGCAATCCTAAATATCAGGTTGATATTCATGTCATCCTCCTTACGTAAGCCTTTTTCTCAATTTATCATCTTACAGCATAACTATGATGATAAAAATTCCCCCCATTATGCCTAAGGAATTATACAAATATGATTTTTGCTTTACACTTTGAGATAAATCGTTAATTTCTTCTTCTAATTGTGAAATGTATAAATCCAGGGTATTTATCTGCATGTCCTTATCCAGGTAGCCAAGATTTTCACCAAATTGACTAAGACCTGATAAATCTTTTTTATTTAGTGATGTAATTTCAAGTTCTTTTTCTACCGCCTCTTTCCATATATCACAAAAAGATACTCCGCCTAATTCAAAAAGTCTGTTTGAAATGACTGTTAAGAATTGTTTAAACTTACCGTTATGACGAATGGAAAGAGCTTGTACTGCTTCAGGCAATGGTGTACTGGCATATCGTATATCACCCCGCAGGAGAAATAATAACTTTTTTAGTTCTTTTAAATCGCTAATCCTATTTTTTAATTCTCCGCTGAAATACCACCCCATACCCGCCGAAGATGTTATGATTAACACACAACCTATTACTTTTAAAAATCCCATAATATCCTCTATTCTGGCGCTTTAGCGCCTTTTGATAATGATAGTAACTTTGTACGCCAGCACAAATTACCGATTGAAAAAGCATTGTATTTTCAACCTAACCCCAATTCTGCCACTTTCGCGCCTTTTAATAACGACATCAATTTGTGAACCGGCACAATTACCAGTTGAAAAAAGCACTGTATTTTCCTTATATGCTAATTTTATTGCCATGTGCATCATAGATAGCTTCCAGATGCCCAACTCCCTTTGCATTACTTAATAAAATATATCTTTCAAAAAGCCTTTCCTCTACTAATTTTCCAAGTATAGGTTTACTTTTTATATCCTCAATGGAATTACCATGAACCGTAGCAATTAATTTACAGCCACAATTCATAACATACTCTATGGCATCAATATCTTCACCAGAACCAACTTCATCAACAGCAATCACACTGGGAGACATAGACCTTATTAACATAAGCATACCTTTTGCCTTGGGACAGCAGTCTAAAACATCAGTCCGAATTCCCAAATCATTTTGAGGTATCCCCATATAACAGGCTCCTATTTCAGATCTTTCATCCACTACCCCTACTGTCATTCCAGGTCTTCTTCCATTACCATTGGACAGCTGCCTAATCACATCTCTTAAAAGAGTAGTTTTTCCACAGCGAGGCGGCGATATAATTAAAGTATGGTAACAGTTATCGTACTCATCTAAAAGATAAGACAGGACTTTATCTCCACAACCTTTTATCTGATGAGACAACCGGATATTGATAAAGGAAATATGCTTTATACTCTTAATTTTATTGTCATCCAATACTGCTTTACCAACAATTCCTACTCTATGACCGCCTGTAATGGTAATAAAGCCTTGTTTAATCTCTTCTTCAAAAGCATAAAGTGAAAAGTTACTGATATATTCCATAGTTTCTCGAATTTCATTTTTTAAAATTATATAAGCATTTTTATCATTTTCCGCTAACTGAGATTCACCGGTAACAAAATATTCTTTGTTATCATAAATTACAATCAAGGGTCCATTTACCCGAAGCCTGATTTCCTGCAGCTTGTCATAATCGAATTCAACCTTCGAGAGCATAGTCCTAAGCTTTAAGGAAAAGATTTTTAACAGCTCGTCTTTTTTATTCATTTCATCTACCCTCCTTAAAACAATATATGTCCACCTAATGAAAATATACTAATAAAATATAAGAAAAAAGGGCGGTTATAAAATGGATGTTATAAAATGGAACTCTCTTCTTGAATGTTGAAGAAACATTGCCATTGCTATGAAAGAACCATAGCAGGGTTGTTGCAAAACTGTCATTGCTATGAAAGCATGTCATTCTGGGAGCATGTCATTCTGGGAACATGTCATTCTGGGAACATGTCATTCTGAGAGCATGTCATTCTGAGCAAAAATTCAATGAAGTTGAATTTGCGAAGAATCCCTTTCGTTCATAGCTGTGCTGTTAAGCGTGATAATTCTGAGAGCAAATTCGGCAAAGCTGAATTAGAAGCTGGAAAAATCTTATTTTAAAGTGAGGTTCTTCGAACATCATTCAGCAAGCTGAATTTGCTCTCAGAATGACAAATTGTCTCTTGTAAAATTCTCTAAATTATACTATTCTAGATAATAATAAATATGATTCTTAATACTTTGTCAGATTTGAAAGGAGTAAGATAAACTTGGAATACGGATTAATAGGCGAAAAATTAGGACATAGTTTCTCGAAAATCATTCATGAGAAACTTGCAGATTATAAATACGATTTAACTCCATTAACAAAAGAAGAATTTCCATCATTTATGGAAAAAAGAGATTTTAAAGCTATTAATGTAACCATTCCCTACAAGGAAAAAGTAATTCCTTATCTGGATGAAATAGACGAAAACGCAAAGCAGATTGGTGCTGTTAATACTATTGTAAATACCAACGGTAAGCTGGTAGGACACAACACGGACTTCTCTGGTTTTTTATATATGATACAAAATAATAAAGTTGAAATCAGAGATAAAAAAGTACTGGTCTTAGGAAATGGAGGCGCTTCTAAAGCAGTAGTTGCTGTTTTAAAATCCTTAAAGGCAAAAGAAATCATTCTGGTTGGCAGAACCCTTCGTGGCAATGTTATAACATATGAAGAATGCTATGAAAACCATGGAAATGGTCAGGTAATTGTCAATGCAACCCCTGTAGGCATGTACCCTAACATAGATGGAAGTCCTATTGATTTAAGTAAATTTACTCAGTGTGAAGCCGTTCTTGATTTAATCTATAATCCCCTAAAGACAAAATTGCTTCTACAGGCAGAAAAACTGGGAATGAAGGCAGTCAATGGTTTAGAAATGTTAGTAGCCCAGGCAAAATATGCGGTGGAATTCTTTCTTGAGAAAAACATTGATGAAAATAGAATTAAAGAAGTTACGAAGGAAGTTTATAGTGAAATTCTAAGCAGATAACATGTATGCCCTTCTAATAAAACATTACTGGGAAGACTTATAAGAAACTAAAATATCTGTATTTCGTCTTAAAAAGTAGTGGCTTCAGGTTTTTATTATCCTGAAACCACTATTTTCAATCTGATTTACAACATTAAATGGCATATGAAATTATTTTAATTACTCAACAATCTTCATGGAAACACCTTCAGGAACATAAAAAATAATTTCTCCCGGAATTTTTTCATACCTATTTCCGTAGAATTCCTTTAATACTCCCTTATCCTTAAAAAACACAAACTGCTTTAGCATAGAATAAGGCTCCATGAAAACCACTTGAACATTTTTTTTAGATAATACCTTAAGATGAATCTCATCATATATATACCGTATAGCTAATTGCGGATTCATATAAGATGCCACATCAATCCCATTAACAGTATTTTTGTTGGGTATAAAATGTACTATTATATTTTTATTTGCCTTAGGGCTGAAATTATATTGCTGTATAGAAAAATCTCGTTTATCTTCTTCTGCCAAATAAACCTTTATATTTTCACCACTCGTTAATTCATTTAGTTTTATTTGATATTCACTTTTTGCTTCGGAACTGTTTGATTTATAAACTTCTTCGGCATATATTTTATAATTTTCTACAACTGCCTCTCTCATCGTTGTAATAGAAGATGCACCATAACCATAATTATTTAAAATTATAAAAATTCCAATGCAAGCAATTAAAGTTATGAAACCATGGTTCCGTTCTTTTTTGTTATTATAAGAGTGCTTATTTAATAAAATTGATAATGCAATTAGTGCCAAAGATATACTTACCGCTTTTATTATAAATATCAAAATACTGGATTCTTTAACTATGAAATTAATTACTATATTATCTGCCATATTTATATGCTTTTTCATATAAGAAAAACTTATAGTGCAAAAGACAATAAAAACAATAAATACAATCTTTGGTATCCTGATGTATTTTCTGTTCAATGAACCTATAAATATAATTACAGATATAGCAAGAAAACCATATAATAGGTATAAGAAAAATCCTGTTAGCAGGTATAATATATTAAATTCATAAGCAAAATAAATATTTTCTTTCAATACATGTAATAAATTAAATATGCCATATTGAATTACATACAAAATTAAAGCAATAATCTGCACCTTTACTAAATGTATATAGCAGAATAACCCATAGGAAACAAAGTTAGTTTTGTTGTTGGAGGGATATATTTCATATTTGTAATTGTAGCTTTGATAGTCAATTGTAAAGAATATACTGGTTATGATAGAGAGTATTAGTCCAACCTTTGAGTAAATTACCATAACAGTATAATTTAATGTAAAGGAATCGTTAAAAGAATTAAATATCATTGGCACCACACTAAAAGCAAACATTACAATAAGCAGAATACTAATATATAGGAAACTTTTACTTTCTCTTTTCCTTATTTTCAGCAATTGTAATGTATTATTCCATTCTACCTTTCCCATAAACACTCTAAATCCGCCTCCCCTCCCCGTAATGTTTTATAGACGCAATAATCCTCCGGTCTTACTTTTGAAAAAGCCACATTATATTTTTCACCTTCTGGGATAATGGTATCGTTATATTCTCCTTCTATCACAGCATAAGAATTCATTGTGTTGTAATTAGAATATATTACAGTTTTATCAGAACAAAAGGCTTTTACTGCATCTTCTGTTCCATCAATTCTATAAGACATAGTCCTCACCTCATCAAGGTCCTTATATAGAATGATTTTACCTTCGTCAATCAAAAGAATCTCTGAAAGTATATCTTCTAGTTCTGATAAGATGTGGCTGGAAACTATTATAGTTCTTGGACATTCTATATAGTCCCGTAATAGAATCTCATAGATTTTTTTTCGAGAAGTAACATCCATTCCTAAAATTGGTTCATCAAATAAAGTAAGCCTTGCCCTCGTAGATAGAGCACATATAAAATTAAATACACTTACCATACCCTGCGATAAGTTTTTAAATCTCATGGTAGGCTGTAACGCAAAAACTACTAATAGTTTATTGGCAAAGACTGCATCAAATCTTGGATAGGTAAGTTTAAAATATTTCAGTATTTGTTCTAATGTATTTAACTCTTTATGATATACATTTGGATTAGAATAAATGATTTCACCAAGGCTTTCTATTCTGTGAAATGGTTCTTCTTCAAATACTGTAATTTCTCCATCTGTTGGATAATAATACCCTGCACATAATTTTAAAAAGGTCGTTTTACCGGAACCATTTCTGCCAATTAAGCCGATTAGTTGATTTTCATTCAGCGTTATGTTTACATGATCAAGTGCTGTTTTCCTGCCATATCTGTATGTCAATTGTTTTGTTTCAATTACCCCTCTCATCTTTCACTCTCCTCAAAAGTTTTTGATATCTGATTCTGTAAATATTCTTCGCTAACATGTAATCGTTTCGCCAATTTTACCAGTTCTTCTATCTTATCCTTAAAGTCTGTTTTCTTCTTTCTTTCTATAATTTTTGATTTGGCATCTGCTGCAATAGTCATTGCCTGACCTCTTTGCTTTTCTAAAATTTCATGTCCTACTAACAAATTAATTCCCTTTGCGGCAGTTGCAGGATTCACCTTTAATTCTTTTGCAATCATAAGTTGAGAATAGCAAGCATTGCCTTCCATCAGTTTATCATTAAGAATATCTTCTTCAATGGAATCTGCTATTTGAACATATATAGGTGTTAAACTATTCTCATCGATTTTCAATGCTTTCACTCCTTACTCACCACATTACATAACTAATGTAGTAAGTTTACAATATGTCTGTTTATTTGTCAACAAAAAGCCTTTGACATAAATCGACATGAGTATTGAAGATTAAGGGTAATATTAAAAACACTTTTTAAAAAAATGTCATTCTGAGCTGTAGGCGAAGAATCTCAGTATATACAGGAATAGAGATTCTTCGCCTACGGCTCAGAATGACATTATTTTTTACAATGACATTATGTTTTTTACAATGACATTATTTTTAACTTTTTATTTAATTACAACTGCATAATACCTACATCACATTTTGTGGTTTATTCTCCATCCATTTTACAATGTTATCAAATACAATAACCGCTCTCTTTACAAGGGCTTCCTTTGTAGCAAATCCTATATGAGGAGTTACCACTGTATTAGGAGTATGAAGTAATGGGTGGTCTTTTCCAATAGGTGGTTCTTTCTCAAATACATCAATTCCGGCTCCAGCAATTTTACCGGCATTCAAAGCATCAGCAAGTGCATTACTATCAATAATAGGTCCTCTTGCAGTATTAATTATAATGGCATTCTTCTTCATTAAGGCAATTCTTTCTGCATTAATCAATGCTTTCGTAGATTCATTTAAAGGAGTATGAACGGATACGATATCACAGGTTGATAAAAGTGTACTTAAATCTGTATAAGTAATTCCAGACACTTCTTTTACAGTTCTACTATAAGCATAAACTTCACATCCAAATGCTTTTGCAATACTTGCCACTCTCATTCCAATTGCACCGGTACCAATTATACCAAACTTCTTTCCTTCCAGCTCAAAACCAACAAGACCATCTTTTGTTCCTTCTTCTCTAGTTACATTATTACAAGGAATGATATTACGATACAGGGTGACAATCATTCCAAATACCAAATCTGCAACTGCTGCTGTAGAATATCCTGCACAGTTACATACCATAACTCCATTCTTTTTACAAGTATCCATAGCAATATGGTCAACACCGGTAAAAGCAACGGACAATAATTTTAGATTCTTACATCCATTTATGACATCAGAATTTAAAGGAAGATTAGATACTGCAATAATATCCGCATCTTTTCCCCTTTCAATTAAAGTTTCCGTATCAGTTACCTTAGTATCATAGTAAACAATTTCTACCTTATCTCCTAATGCTTCTGCTGCCATTGATAATAGCTTTTCTTTCTCTACCCCAAGCGGCTCAATGATAACTAGTTTCATCTTCGCGTCCTCCGTAATTTACCACATATTTATTTAGATAATTTTTTATTGTTGGTCTCAATGTAATATTTTGAGTTTCTAATTGATATTCAAGCATTAATTATCATGTTGTTTGATAAAAGGTGTTTGTTTTTCTGGGATTCTTCGCCCTGCTGGGCTCAGAATGACATTATCTATTCCATTTATTACATAATTCATGCTATCTGATAAAAGGTGTTTGTTTTTCTGGGATTCTTCGCCCGGTTGAGCTCAGAATGACATTATCTATCCCATTTATCGCATAATGATTCAATTTGACTGGTGAACTTGGCTAAGTCTTTATTGGTACCTCCTTCATTATGCTGGATGACAACCATTAATCTTCTTCCTGCATTCAATAGACGTTCAAAAACAGTAAGTACTTTCTTTTGTCTTGACTTAGTCTGAACTTCTATGGCTTTTCCTTCTACAGCCCATACATTATTCTTTAAATCAAAGATAGCACCACTGTAAGGAGCATCTGCATCCAAATCCAGTTCATTCCTTAGAGTATTGGTAAATAAATCAACTACATCACTTTCACCATGAACTACAAATACTTTTTCTGGTTTTTTTTCATAACTTTTTATCCATCTTAACAGACCTTCTCGATCTGCATGACCGCTCACTCCGGATAGTTTACGAATCTGGGCATTTACCTGTACCGTTTCACCAAAGAGTTTTACTTCTGTTGCTCCCTCTAATATAGCGCGACCTAAAGTTCCGTTGGCTTGATAACCAACAAATAGTATGGTACTTTCTTTTCTCCATAGATTATGCTTTAAATGATGACGAATTCTACCTGCTTCACACATACCACTTGCAGATATAATAACTTTAGGTTCTTCATCAAAGTTAATTGCTTTGGAATCATCACTGGTAATAGAGGTTCTTAAACCAGGAAAAGACATTGGCTTAATACCCTGGCGAACCAAAGTCATGGATTCCTTATCAAAATATCCATACATATTTTCATTGAATATTTGTGTTGCATCATTTGCTAAAGGACTGTCCACATATACTTTAAAATTATTATAGCCTTTGATCAAATTCTCAGCCTTTATTTGTCTTATATAATATAACAGTACCTGAGTTCTGCCTACAGCAAAGGACGGAATAACAACATTTCCCCCTCGGTCAAAAGTGGTTTGAATAATTTCTGTTAATTCTCTTACATAATCTGGTCGTACATCATGGTTTCTATCTCCATATGTGGATTCCATAACAACATAATCTGCTTCCTTTATATAACTAGGATCCTTAATTAGAGGTTGATTGACATTACCAATATCACCAGAAAATACAATCTTTTTGGTAACCCCGTCTTCTGTTATCCATACTTCAATACTTGCAGAACCAAGTAAATGTCCTACATCTACGAAGCGAAATTCAACACCATCGAATAGTTTTGTTCTTTCACCATAATTATGGGGAACAAATAATTTTATGGTGTTATAAGTATCTTCCATAGTATAGGAAGGTATGATTGGTTCTTCACCGTTACGTTTTCTTTTCCGATTCTTCCACTCTGATTCAAATAATTGAATGTGAGTACTATCCTTTAGCATTATTTCACACAAACCGCAAGTTGCTCCAGTTGCATGTATCTCTCCTCTAAACCCATTTGCATAAAGTTGCGGAAGATTACCTGAATGGTCAATGTGAGCATGAGTTAAAAGAACCGCTTCCACGTCTGCTGCGGGTATTGGCAGCTCCTCATTCTCATAGACATCTGTTCCTTGTTCCATACCACAGTCAATCAGAATATGTTTTCCACAAGCTTCTAAATAAAAACAGCTTCCTGTAACCTCATGTGCAGCTCCTAAAAAAGTTAATTTCATAAATTATCCTCCTAGTATACATAATGAGCGGAATACAAACACAGTTGAAAAGTGTTTTCTCTCACCATTTTTATAGTATTATATAGTAAAATAGCATTCTTTGTACATATACAAAAGAATGCTACATTGTTTTTTACCTTTCTGTTCCAAAAAAGAATAAAGCAATAGTTCCCGGACCTGAATGTGAGCCAATTACAGGACCAATGGAATTAATAATAACATCCTTTACATTCATTCTTTCTTTAACAAGCTGTTCTAAGTATTCTGCATCCTCTATTGCATCGCCATGTCCGATAAATATGGTCTGTTCTTCTGGTTTCGTACAAGTTTGAAGCATTCGATCTGCTAAAGCTATTAAGGATTTTTTACGTCCCCTTACTTTTTCTATAGGTATTAATTTACCTTCATTATCAACGTGAAGTACCGGTTTTACATTCAGTGCAGTACCAATTACAGCACTGATTGCACTTACTCTGCCACCACGTTTTAGATGATTTAAGTCATCCACGGTAAACCAGTGGCATAATTTGAGAGCATTATCATTTAACCATGTATGTAAGTTCTCAATGGTATATCCTTCTTCTTTCTTTAATGCTGCACTATATACCAATAAACCTTCTCCAACAGAAGCACACTTTGAATCCACTGAGAAGATTTTCGATTCCGGATACATTTCCTTTAGCTCATCAATTGCTAAAAGAGAGGCATTATACGTTCCACTTAATGCTGAAGAGAATGCGATATATAAAATATCATATCCTTCCTTTAGAATCGGTTCAAAGAATTCCATGAAAACTTCCGTATTAATTAAGGTGGTAACTGACTTTTCACCTCTTCTTAATGCCTCATAAAAATCGTGTATATCCAATTCTCTTTCATCTAAATAATTATAATAACTTTTTCCATTTAGTTCAAAAGTCATTGGAATTACTCGAATATCAAGATCTTTTGCAATTTCATCTGGAAGATCTGCCGTTGAATCTGTGACTATAACATAATTTCTCATAATTCACCTTTTTCACATTTATTTTGGGTAGTCCCAATAAATTATATTTTATTATAATATTACCACTTATAACCTTTCATTGCAATAAATTCGTTGATTTAAACTGCTTATTATTTATTCTTTGGCAGATAACTAAAAAGTTATCGCATTAACTTAACGCACGTGCGCTTTGCCTAATATAGGTTGTTCAGACCTTAGAGAGTAGACGTGGGATATATTTCATGTTCCGTTGAAAAATTCTATGGTTCTAATACGATAGGAATCGCTTAAAACATATTTAAAAATTGCG
>ENA-UOOI01001281-UOOI01001281.1-fermentation-metagenome-genome-assembly--contig:-NODE-1281-length-26938-cov-101.699810_pt1 | contig 26938 bp, 23 predicted proteins | sample MGYA00245779_ERZ724027 | MGnify/ENA primary metagenome ERZ724027 (study PRJEB28704, sample SAMN03018318) | fermentation metagenome | biome: anthropogenic terrestrial biome; feature: soil...
TAAAAAAAGTCCCCAACTTTATTGGAGACTTGTTGAATTCACTATAAGATCCCATACCTCTTCTACACCTGACTTTTTTTCAGCTGAAAAAGGTATTAATACCTCATCCTCATTAAGATTTAGACTCTTCCTTATAATAGCTAAATTCTTAAACAATTCATTTTTTGAAAGCTTATCCACTTTTGTTGCAACAACAGCTTTTTTAACATTTAATGATCTCATATAGTTCAACATGATCTTATCATTTTCTGAAGGCTCACGCCTTGAATCTACAAGTAAAATCATGAGAGATAGCTGTGCTCTGTTTTGAAGATAGCTTTCAATCATAGCTCCCCACTTTTCTTTTTCTTTCTTAGCAACCTTTGCATATCCATAACCAGGAAGATCCACAAAGTAAAGGGAATCATTTACATTATAGAAATTAATAGTTCTTGTTTTTCCAGGTGTAGAGCTGGTTCTTGCCAGGGATTTTCTATTAACTAAAGAATTAATTAATGAAGATTTCCCTACGTTAGACTTACCTGCTAAGGCAACTTCAGGATAACCTGATACAGGAAACCCTGAAGGGCTAACTGCCGTTATTTCAATTTCTGCTTTAATTATTTTCAAGAGTATCTCCCCTTAAACTTATTTTGAGTACATCATCTACATTCTCAGCATATAAAAATTTAATTTTTTTCCTTATATTATGTGGTATCTTTTCAGTATCCTGTTTATTTTCATAAGGCAATATAATTGTTTTAATTCCAGCCCTATATGCAGCAAGGGATTTTTCTTTTACTCCTCCAATTGGAAGGATTCTGCCTGTAAGTGTTATTTCACCCGTCATTGCAATGTCTGATCTTACAGGCTTTTTAGACAAAGCTGAAACCATAGCCGTAATTATTGTAACTCCAGCAGAAGGTCCATCTTTTGGAACAGCTCCTTCAGGAACATGAATATGCATATCGGTATTTTTATAAAACCCTTCATCAATACCATATTTTTTAGCGTTAGACCTGACAAAACTGTAACCGGCCTTAGCTGATTCTTTCATTACATCACCAAGTTGACCAGTTAGTTCAAGCTTTCCTGTACCTGCCATTGGAAGTGCTTCAATAGCAAGGGTATCCCCACCATATGCAGTCCATGCAAGTCCCATAACAACTCCAATTTGATCCTTTTGAGATCTTTCATCATATTTAAATATTGGAGCGCCAAGAAATTTTTCAATGTTCTGCAGTGTTACTCTTATCTTTTTATCAGGTTTTTTAACAACTTCGATAGCTGCTTTTCTACATACTGCTCCAACTTTTCTTTCAAGACTCCTAACCCCTGACTCCCTTGTATAATGTGCAATTATATATTTTATAACACCTTCTGATATAGTCAGATTATTATCATTAAGACCATTTTCTTTTATTTGCCTTGGCAAAAGGTACCTTGAACATATCTGCGTCTTTTCTTCATCAGTATATCCTGATACCTCTATCATTTCCATTCTATCCCTTAAGGCCGGCGGTATTGTATCAATAGTATTAGCAGTAGTAATAAATAATACCTTTGAAAGATCAAATGGAAGCTCTAAATAGTGATCCCTAAAACTATAGTTTTGCTCTGAATCAAGAACTTCAAGCAGTGCATCTGCAGGATCTCCTCTAAAATCACTACTTAGCTTATCTACTTCATCCAGCAAGAACACTGGATTTTTAGAACCAGCCTGCCTTATTCCATAAATTATCCTCCCAGGCATAGCTCCTATATAAGTCTTTCTATGCCCTCTTATTTCAGCCTCATCTCTGATGCCTCCGAGAGACATTCTTGTAAAGTTTCTGTTCATTGCATTTGCAATTGATCTTGCAATGGATGTTTTCCCAACTCCCGGAGGTCCAATAAGGCAAAGTATAGGACCTTTCATATTTTTATTAAGCTTTCTAACAGCAAGGTATTCTATTATTCTTTGTTTTACATCTTCAAGACCATAATGATCTTTTTCAAGCACCTTAATAACCTCATTAATATCATCAGTATCCTTTGTTTCTTTGCTCCATGGAAGTTCTACTACCCAATCGAGATAAGCCCTTATGATTCCACTTTCAGGGGAAACTGAGCCCAATTTTTCAAGCCTTGACAGTTCGTAAAGAGCCTTATCCTTTGCTTCTTTAGGAAGTCTTGCTTTATTTATTTTCTTTTTATATTCTTCAACTTCAAGCTGAGTACTATCTCTGTCACCTAACTCCTCCTGTATCACCTTCAGCTGTTCTCTAAGGTAGTACTCCTTTTGAGATTTATCTATTCTTCTTTTTACTTTTGTACCAATTTTCTTTTCAATTTTCATTATTTCGGTTTCTCTTGTTAGTATGTCAAGCAGTTTGTTCAATCTCTCAACAGGGTCTAATGTCTCTAAAAGCTCCTGTCTTTTTTCAAGTTTTATATTTAAATATGATGTTATTATATCCGCAAATTTACCAGGATCGTCAATATCCTCTATTGTAGCCACAACCTCATCTGGTATTGAATTGTTTTGTTTTACAAATTCTTCAAAGCTTTTTAAAGTCTGTCGCATAAGTGCTTCCAATTCTTCTGTTTTTTCGACTTCAACTTCTTTGCTTTTAACCACATTAGCCTTTATAAAAGGTTCTTCCTGAGTTACTTCCTTAAGCTCAGCTCTATATAAGCCTTCCACAAGTACTCTTATTGTATCTCCTGGAAGTTTTAATATCTGCTTTATTTTAGATACAGTTCCAATTTTATATATATCATCTATACCAGGATTCTCCTGTAAATGTTCTTTTTGTGATGTAAGAAATACTATCTGATCCTTTACCATTGCTTCCTCAAGAGAAAGTATAGATTTTTGCCTACCTACATCAAAATGCAGTATCATATTTGGAAATATAGTTATTCCCCTTAATGGGATAAGTGGCATTTCTCTTTCTATTAAATCCCCCATCTTTTCAGCTCCTTTCCAAATTTTAGCTGTTTACATATAATAATATATTATACATTATAATGTTAAATCATTTCAACTAAGCATACATTACTTCGTTTTTATCCTTATCCCCATTCTTATAATCATTTTTAAATAAAATTGCTTCTTTAATTACTTCCTCTATTCTATCTACTTTTATAATCTTTATATCCATATTATTAAAACTCTCCTGCCAATTTTGTGCCGGAATGATTACTTTTTTTGCGCCTGCTTTTCTTGCTGCTTCAATCTTTGCCATCACTCCTCCAATTGGATTGACATATCCCCTTATGGATATTTCCCCAGTCATAGCTACTTCATTGTCAACCTGATATCCTGTAATGGCGCTGTATATTGCAGTAGTAATGGATATCCCAGCAGAAGGACCATCCACAGGTACTCCGCCTAAAAAATTAATATGAATGTCATATTTTCTTGGATCAACACCAAGATATCTTCTAATAACTGTAATAACATTATCAACGGAGCCCCTTGATGTGCTCTTCATTTTAAATTTTCTTCCATAGGTTCCTGTCTCTTCCTCATCTATTATCCCTGTAACAGTAACCTTACCACATAGCCCTTCCACAGGAATTGCTGTAGCCTCTATGTCAAGAACTGTCCCCATATTAGGCCCGTAAACAGCAAGACCGTTAACATATCCAACTTGAGGCGTAGGTTCGATCTTCTTTTCAGGCCTTGGATTATAATTTCCACTTTCAATAACCCATTCCACATCTTCTTCTGTAATATTTTTTCTTTTTTCATTTATTGCAATTCCGCCTGCTATCTGAATTATATTTATTGCTTCTCTTCCATTAGTTGCGTACTTTGATATTTTATGTACAGCAGCTTCTTCTATGATAAAGCCGCCCTTTTTTGCTCCGTTTCTTGCAATAATTTCTATTTCATCTGGGGTTATTTGTCTGAAAAAAATTTCTACACATCTTGAACGCAATGCTGGTGGAATTTCTTCAGGAATTTTTGTAGTAGCTCCAACCAATCTAAAATCTGCCGGAAGACCATTTTCAAAAATATCCTTTATATGCGAAGGTATATTTGGATCTTCCGAACTATAGTATACACTATCTAAAAATACTTTTCTATCCTCTAAAACTTTTAATAGTTTATTCATCTGAATCGGATGAAGTTCACCTATTTCATCTAAAAAAAGAATTCCTCCATGGGCCTTGGTAACAGCTCCAGCTTTAGGCTGAGGTATTCCTGCAGCACCAAGAGGACCAGCTCCCTGATATATAGGATCATGTACAGATCCCATTAAGGGATCAGCTATCCCCCTATCATCAAACCTCAAAGTTGTAGCATCCATCTCAACAAACTTTGCACTGCCCTTAAAAGGAGAATATGGGTTTTTCTTTGCCTCCTCAAGGACAAGTCTTGCAGCTGCAGTTTTCCCTACTCCAGGAGGGCCATATATCAGTACATGTTGAGGATTAGGGCCGCATAGAGCAGCCTTAAGTGCCTTAAGCCCTCTTTCCTGCCCTATTACTTCATCAAAGGATGTAGGCCTTGTCTTTTCCGATAAAGGCTCTGTAAGCTTAATTTCCCTAAGCTTTTGCAGCTTATCTATTTCTTTTTTGCTTTCCCTCTCAACCGTTACTTTTGTAGTTTGCTGTCCTTTTAATAGATTAAAAAAATAAACACCCATAATGCATGTAAGAACAAGATTAAATACTGCTAAAATTTCACTTCCATACACACTAACCCCTCCTTTTATTCCTTTTTAGTATTTCACATAGAAAGGATAATATTCAAAAATAAAAGGGGATAGTGTAATTTTATCAAAAAATTAAAAGCATGCGTTTTTGCATGCTTTTTAATTTAATGCAACAGAATTTTCTATTTTAAATTAAAGTGTACTTTCACTATTAAGATACGCTTTCTTTAACCTTTGCTTTCTTTACTCCTGATACTTTTTTAGAATTTTTTCTTAAACCTTCATCCAATATAAGATTTGGTAAAGTTTTATTTAAAACAGTATCCTTAGTTACAGTACATTTTACCACATCATCTCTTGATGGTATATCATACATAACATCAAGCATAATCTCCTCCATTATGGCCCTTAGACCTCTGGCACCTGTCTTCCTTTTTAAAGCTTCATCTGCTATAGCATCTAAAGCTTCCGATTCAAACTCAAGTTCTACACCATCCATCTCAAACAATCTTTTATATTGCTTAACAAGAGCATTCTTTGGTTCATTTAAAATCTTGATTAAAGCATCTTTGTCAAGAGAACCAAGAGTCACTACAATTGGAACCCTTCCGACAAATTCAGGAATCATTCCATATTTCAAGAGGTCTTCAGGAAGAATATTTTTAAGTATATCGCCAATATCCTTTTCCTCTCTGCTTTTTATTTCTGCACCAAAGCCCATAGAGCTTTGATTTGTTCTTTTTTCAATTATTTTTTCAATACCATCAAATGCTCCACCGCAAATAAATAATATATTAGTAGTGTCAATTTGAATGAACTCTTGATGAGGGTGTTTTCTCCCTCCTTGAGGAGGAACACTTGCAACAGTGCCTTCAAGGATTTTAAGCAATGCCTGCTGCACACCTTCGCCTGAAACATCCCTTGTTATTGATGGATTCTCAGATTTTCTTGCTATCTTATCAATTTCATCTATATATACAATTCCTTTTTCAGCTCTTTCTACATCATAATCTGCATTTTGGATTAATTTCAAAAGTATATTTTCTACATCCTCGCCCACATAGCCAGCTTCTGTAAGAGTTGTTGCATCTGCTATTGCAAAAGGAACGTTTAAAAGTTTAGCAAGAGTCTGCGCAAGCAAAGTCTTGCCAGAACCTGTAGGCCCAAGAAGTAAAATATTACTCTTTTGAAGATCCACATCATTGTTTTTACTTTTAATTGAATTAATTCTCTTATAATGATTATATACAGCTACAGCAAGAGATTTTTTTGCTGCATCCTGTCCTACTACATACTGATCAAGAAACTCTTTTATATCCTTTGGCTTTGGAAGATCTGTTGTATCTACTTCCTGCTCAACATCAAGCTCTTCTGTTATTATTTCAGAACAAAGTTCAATGCATTCATCACATATATACACTCCAGGCCCAGCAATAAGTCTTTTAACCTGTTCCTGGTTTTTACCGCAAAAAGAACATTTAAGTTGCTTTTTGTCATCGATTTTTGCCATCTTTACTTTACACCCCTCAATTACTTTTTCTTTTTCGTAGTTATAACATCATCTATTATACCATATGCTTTTGCTTCTTCTGCTGTCATAAAGTGGTCTCTTTCTGTATCCTGTTCTATTCGTTCAAGTGGTTGGCCTGTTCTTTCACTTAATATTTTGCTAAGCTTTTTCTTTATATCAATAATGTGATCTGCATGTATAGCAATATCTGTTGCCTGGCCTTGAGTTCCACCTAGTGGCTGATGTATTAATATCTCACTATTGGGAAGAGCAAATCTTTTACCCTTTGCTCCTGCAGCAAGAAGAAATGAGCCCATAGATGCAGCCATTCCTACACATATAGTTGATACATCTGGCTTAATATACTGCATAGTATCATATATTGCAAAACCCGAAGTAATTACACCACCAGGGCTGTTAATATAAAGATATATATCTTTATCCGGATCTTCTGCCTCTAAGAAAAGCAGCTGTGCAACTACCAGGCTTGCTGTTTGATCGTTTACTTCCTCTCCTAAGAAAATAATTCTTTCTTTTAATAGCCTTGAAAAAATATCATAGGATCTTTCACCCCTGCTTGTTTGTTCAACTACAACTGGAACCATACCCATATAATTACCTCCTTACATATAGGCAAAGTAAGGTTATCATTTTATAGTTTTGCTCTCCTTAACGAGTAAATCAATAACCTTATTATTAACAATTTCATTCTTAATTATATTTTTTTGTGCTTTTAAAATATTCTCTTTTAATTTTTCAGGATCATTTGTTCCATATTTGCTTGCCATTTCTTCAGCCTTTTTGTCCATTTCCTCTTCAGTAGCTTCAAAAGCCTCAGCCTTTGCTATAGCTTCAAAAACAAGATCAGTCTTTACTCTTTCCTCTGCTGTCCCCTTAAATTCTTCCCTCAACTGATCTACAGTTTTATTCATAATGTTAAGATACTTGTCAAGAGAAAATCCCTGATATTTTAATCTCATATCATACTCTTTAAGCATATAATCAACTTCACCTGAAATCATTACTTCAGGAACTTCCACATCAGCAGCTTCAACTACCTTTTTAATAATTTCTTCCTCAAAATCTCTTTTTTCTCTTTCCTTATTTGTTTCTTCCTGTTTATTTCTTATATCCTTTTTCAATTCATCTAAAGTGTCAAATTCAGAAACATCCTTTGCAAAATCATCATCAAGTTCAGGAAATTCCTTATACTTAACTGCATTTATTTTTACTTTAAATGATGCTGCCTTCCCCTTTAAGCTTTCTTCACTATAATCCTCAGGGAAAGTTACATTAACATTTACTTCATCATTTAACTTTGCTCCAATGAGCTGCTCTTCAAATCCAGGAATTAAAGTGTTTGAACCTACTGTAAGCTCATAGTTCTCGCCCTTTCCGCCTTCGAACGGAACACCATCTATAGATCCTTCAAAATCAATTACTGCAACATCTCCATTTTCGATTATTCCGCTTTCTTTATCCTCTATTCTTGCATTCTTTTCTTTCATATCCTGAAGCTGTTTTTCTATATCTTCATCGGTTACAGGGTACTCAAACTTTTTAACTTCAACACCTTTATATTTTCCAAGCTTAACTTCAGGTTTAACAACAACTTCTGCTGAATAAACAAAATTTTCCCCCTCGTTCATGCTAACAATATCAACCTTTGGATAGTCTACAGGATAAATATCTTCCTGTTCAATAGCATCCTTATATGTTTCATTAACAATAAAATCTACAGCATCTTCATAAAATACACCCTTACCATAATACTGCTCAATTATATGTTTTGGTGCTTTCCCTTTTCTAAATCCTGGAATATTGAATTTTCCTGCATTCTTCTTAAAAGATTTTTCAACTGCTTCATCAAACTTAGATGATGGAACTTCTATTTCCATTTTAATTTTATTTTTTTCTATTTTTTCTACCTTTACGTTCATATAATTCCTCCTATTCTATTTTTCAGTTCAACTATGAGTAAATTAGCTTATATTATGTCGTATAACTTAACATTGTAATGATACCATATGAAAAACATATATTCAAGATATAGAAATAGTGTACAAATATTTTATTATTATTACCAATTTATCACAAGTTAAAACCTTATACAATACCTGATTTCCACTTACCCCTTTTCTGCAGCTGCTGTTATTTTATTCCCATCTGATTCAAATGTAACAGTACCATTTAAATCTGTTCTATAAGCTTTTATGCCCATATCGTTCATATGCAAAATAAAGTTAAAAATAATTTAAAAAATATGTATAAACTATACAGTAATGGATAACATACTTAATAGAATGAAAATCAAGCCCAAACAATTAACGTATAAAAGGCAATCCCAATCTCCTGTTTATTCCTATTCAGTGCTGCCATATAAATTACTATTTAAAGGGATTGCCTTTTTATTTATTTCAAATAATTAATAACTAAGTGATCTTATTTTTATCAAATACATTACTGATTTGCATAGTTCTCATAAAAGCTGCAGCTTTTATACTCATTTGTAGTGATATTAAATCTAAGGCATAGATCCTTTCTATTATAATCCTTACATGTACTGCAGTAACTATATATAATACTATCATAAGGTGAATCAGAAAGGCTGTAAAAATATTTTAAGCACAAATCATAAGCTTTGTATAGATTGCCTTTTTTCACCTCTGGGGTTATACCACTTGAAAGTATATTCTGAAAATCTCCTCCTTTATGAATTATAGCTTGCTTTATCATGGATACAGCAGAGGATATATCATTCCTTCTTCTTTCAAAAGACATAAGTTCAAAACAATTATAAGTACATCTGTCCCTAATAACAGTTTCATTGGTTATTTCACTTGCTTTTTTAAAAAAATCAAATCTGCTTAGCAATATCTTATCAGTTATGTTTTCAAAAGAAGGGATGTCTTGAGTTAAAAGGAAAACCTCAGCTTTTCTAAGCCATATTTGTTCTATCCATGAAACATGATATACTCCTATCTCATCGCCTAATATTACATCCCTTGACCAGTTATTTTCTGCCCTTTCAATAAATTTTAGTGCCTCCTCATAATCCCCATCATCAATGCACTCTCGTGATAGAATATATAAATTCCATACAAGAATATTCCTCTCCCAAAGATTAGGTGTATCATCATTTATGCTCGAGACAATTTCAAAGGACATAGAAATTCCTTCATTCCTCATTCCATATGCCCTATGAAAACCTGCAACTATAGAAGCCAAAATGAAATTTTGAAAATTATCATCGTACTTATCAAGAATAAATGAAGAAACCTTGCCCTTAAGTTCATCGGTATTATGATAGTTCAACAATGAAATACCCCCAATAATTTCTCTATATTATTTATATGAGAGTACTTGAAAATTCTTGTTTGTACAACTTTTATAATTCATTAAGTTTAAAATTAAAAATTACTTCCTTAAATTAAGTGTTTCAGGAGAAATATAATAAACTGTACTTCCTGAAAGAATCTTAAGCCTTCCATCATCATCAAATCCATCATATTTTATATCTGATAAATTAGAAGTATCAAGCTGCCCTGCCATTTTATATTGGGAACCATCAATTTTACCTGACCATACGGCAAGTTTTCCATCCTTTATTATATATGGAAGATGGGATATATAAACAAATCTATCATCAGAAATAAAATGAGGCATAGCGCTCCATACATACCATGGATTACTTGCTAAAATATTTTCTTTTACCAGCTTTGTATCCGCTGTCTTTGAATAATAAGAGGGCATATCTATGTTTTTAAAATTTCCTGAAATATCCCCAATTATTATACTGTTAGAAGCTTTATCTTCAAAAATTATATTCTGCTTATTTGGTGAAATGTCATATGAAATAGTTCCTTTATCATCTTTAAAACCCTTAAAAGTTTTTTCTCCGTTATTCTCTTCATATAAAACTTTTAATGAGTTCCCATCTGAAAGTTTATACTCATAAGACAGTTCCTTTTTTTCTTCAACTTTTGTTTCCTGCTTCTTATCACTTTCAGTTTTATTTTCTTCATTGTTTGTTGTTTTATCATTAGGTTTTTCATTGCTGTTTTCCCATTTAAAATAGCTTGCAATATTTGGCATCTTTATATCCTTTTTATTTAAATAACGACTTAAGCCAAAGTATCCTACAACTATTAATAATAAAATTATTAGAAATATATTGATGCGTCTTTGCTTTACTTGCTGACCATAGCTTTTGCTAAATATACTTGGTTTAGCCATTAGTATCCCTCCTTAGTTTATCATTGCCTTTATTATATACTAACAGAAAAATAAAAAAAAGGAATATATATATATTTCCTTTAATTCTCAATTATAAAATAAAAAAGCCACCCGTAAGGTGGTTTCAGTTTCATGGTGCGCTATCAGGGACTCGAACCCGGGACACCCTGATTAAGAGTCAGGTGCTCTACCAACTGAGCTAATAGCGCATATATATTATTAAATTAAAATGGTGCGCCATCAGGGACTCGAACCCGGGACACCCTGATTAAGAGTCAGGTGCTCTACCAACTGAGCTAATGGCGCATATTAATAAAATGTCTAATGAACGCGCCCAGTAGGATTTGAACCTACGACCTCCAGATTCGAAGTCTGTAACTCTATCCAGCTGAGCTATGGGCGCAATTACTTCAAATCTTGCCGTATTACTATTCTTCATTCTGGTGCGTCCAGAGGGATTCGAACCCCCGACACACGGCTTAGAAGGCCGTTGCTCTATCCAACTGAGCTATGAACGCATAATGTGGAGCGGGTGAAGGGAATCGGACCCTCGTATCTAGCTTGGAAGGCTAGAACTCTACCATTGAGCTACACCCGCATATAAATTGCATATAAACTAAATGGTGAGCCACCGGGGAATCGAACCCCGGACACCATGATTAAAAGTCATGTGCTCTACCAACTGAGCTAGTGGCTCAAAAATGGCTGGGTAGGCAGGACTCGAACCTACGCATCCGGGAGTCAAAGTCCCGTGCCTTACCGACTTGGCTACTACCCAACAAAAATATAATATTAGAATATGGGGTGGGTAGTGGGACTCGAACCCACGGTCTCCAGAGCCACAATCTGGCGCTCTAGCCAACTGAACTATACCCACCATATGGTGCGTCCAGAGGGATTCGAACCCCCGACACACGGCTTAGAAGGCCGTTGCTCTATCCAACTGAGCTATGAACGCATAATGTGGAGCGGGTGAAGGGAATCGGACCCTCGTATCTAGCTTGGAAGGCTAGAACTCTACCATTGAGCTACACCCGCATAATAAATAATATCCATTTAATAACCCTACTGCTTAATAGTACATATTTTACTGAATAATTATAAAATATTTTTTTATAATTGTAAAGCTTAATTTATTGGGTTAAAGCATTAAGTGATTTTAAATGGTCGGGGTGACAGGGTTTGAACCTGCGACCTCATGGTCCCAAACCACGCGCGCTCCCATCTGCGCCACACCCCGATTCTGCTACCATGCCATCGGCAACAAATAGAATTATACAAGATATTATGTCAATCGTCAATACGTTTTTCAAAAAAACTTCAATCCCTTATTTGATAAATCAATATTTTATCCTCATTAATTGCACATCAATATCATCGTTTTTAATGTCTAAAACAGCACAGCCAGGGGCAGAATCTCTTGGGAGGGATGTACTGCCGGGATTCAATAAAATCATTTCACCCTGCCTTTCAACACACTGTTTGTGAGTATGTCCAAATAGAACTATATCAGCATTTTCTTCTAAACCTTTAAAATAAATATCATTTAAAGAATTGTACACACCATATTTATGCCCATGAGTAATAAAAATTCTTTTACCTTCAATTAAAAGAACTTTATCCCTTTTTACCCCAGAAGCTATAAAATCATTATTCCCAGCTACATATTCAATAGGTTTATTATATTTTTGATTTATTTTTATCATATCTTTGTAATTATCCCCTAAATGTATTATCATATCCAGTTCACCCATACTAGCAATTGCTTTATCAAGCATGTACAAGTTTCCATGTGAATCACTAACCACACCTATCCTCACTGAAATTTCACTCCAAGTCATAAAGAATTTTTACATAATTAAAATTATAATATAAGCCATCTTCCATAATTAATATTCTAATTATATACCCTTCAATTCATAATTTAAAACTATTCATTTAAATTCTTTGCATTGGGATTTACAAATTTATTATAAAATTCCTTCTTAAAATTTGAAAGAGCATTTCCTCTATGGCTTATAGCATTTTTCTCATCCTTTGAAAGTTCAGCAAAAGTTTTGCCTAAGCTTGGAACTATAAAAAGAGGATCGTATCCAAATCCATTTTCCCCCTTTTCCTTATGGCCGATAAATCCTTCTACGGTTCCCATTGAAGTAATCTTATCCCCCTCAGGTGTTAAAAATACAATAGCACTTACAAACCTTGCACCCCTATCCTCATCCTTTATATCCTTCATTTTTTCTAAAAGTTTTATATTATTTTTCTTATAATTTCCATGCTCTCCTGCATATCTTGCTGAGTAAACTCCTGGTTCACCATTTAAGGCATAAACTTCAAGGCCTGAATCATCAGCAATTGATGCTTCTCCTGTGATGTCTAAAATAGTTTTTGCTTTTATAAATGCATTTTCTTCAAAGGTTTTACCAGTTTCCTCTATTTCAACATTAATTCCAGCTTCTTTCATAGATAAAACACGAAAACCATAGGGCACAAGAATATCCTTTATTTCACTTATCTTATGCTCATTATTACTTGCAATAATAATTTTATTAAATTTATTTTCCATTATACCACTCCTTCTTTTGTAACTTTGCATGTCCTTAGTGCATAGAATATATATAGAGATTATTAATCTGGTGATTGTATGTTATTTTATGATTTTAAAGAAAACAATTATGTTTTTAAAGATTTATGTGATTCTCTATGTCTTTGGTCAGTAAATAATGTAAAATGGTCCTGTCTATTTTCAGGTATTGGGATTATTGAGCCTCTTTCAAAAAAAGAAATAAAAAAAATTGAAGGCTTATATCGTGATAAAAAAGAACTAAAGCATACTATTGATAATGTTGTAATACTAAAATGTATTTATAAGAAAGGTAAGCCGGTATTTGCTCAGCAGCCTTCATATATTGTAAATCCCGGAAAATATATGTGGAATCCCTCAAGCTTTAGTAAGGTTATTGACCCCTCATCCCAAGCCTTTGCAGTGCTTTCTTTACTTAAATCAGCAGTACTTATAAAAGACAGTGATGAATTGACTGCATACATGATGTTTAAATGTGCTAAATCCATCTACAATTTTACTTCAACATATTTAAAAAATGACCAAGGACTTTACACTTCCTGTGAAAACAAAGAGAAAAAAGCCAGCAATAAAATATCCTTAAAATATTTAAAGAACAACCCAAAACTCATAGATCAGGTATATATGCATGAATCAGCACTATACTTTTCCCATATAGCTTCTCACTTTAGTGAAAACATTGACAGCAAGGCAGCTTTGAAGTACAAAGATGATGCAAAGCATATATTTTTTTATCTATTTAATAACTATAACACATTATTAAATATGTCATCAAGAGACATAAGCCTCTGTATATCATCCTTTTGCAGATGTTATGAAATTGAAGATAATACTGCGGCAAAAAAAGCTTATAGGGATTTGATTGTAATTTTATGTGCTGAGCTTGAATCAAGAATTAATGAAAACGGAGAGGTTACAAGAAAGCAGGAAAACTTAGCAAAAACTTCTTTTATTTCTCACTTTAGAGCTGCTAATGCTCTTTTAGAAGGATATATGGCTACAAGCATAGATAAATTTAAATGTTCAGCTAATAAAATAAGTGAATACCTATTGGATTTTTATAACCAGTCCTCTGGCATTTTTAATCTTTCAAATGACTCTAAGATGAGCTTGACTATAAGGGATGTATGTGAAATTTTTAAATTTTTGGTATTGTATAGTTCAGTAAATAAAGATGTAAACATTTTTGAATTAATAAACAATTTTTATTATATAACCCTGAAAAGCTCAATAATTGTGCAAAGTGTACCTGAAGATGAGCAAAAATATATTTGGGAAAATGCAGAACTTCCTTCAGGGTCACCTCCTTGCCATGGAACTAATAAGGCACCAGTATTTTTAAAAAGCATAAAAATGGACTTTAAAAAGAATGGTATTCCTACCCCTTCAAAGAGCTTTAATAGTTTATATTCACTTTATTCAAGCTATTGTTTTTTGTTTTACCTTTCATCAATTGCAATGAATCAAAATAAAATTGACACAGACGAAAGGATCAATGAAGAATATATGTTAAGAGGCAAAAGTGAAATAACAGATATTGAAAATCAAATAGCAGAGCTAAATCTTCCTGATGAAAATAGTAAACTCAGCAATACAGCTTCAGTAGAAAATACCGGAAATCTAAATCTAAAGCAAAATCAGCTGCCAGATGATGATATTGCGGATAGCAGCCGTTTGAATATTACGGATGATAGCCATCGGGATAAAAAGCGCCATTATGAAGAATACTAATGATAATTAAGGAGGTAATGCATAATGACAAATATCAACTGTTCTGCTAAATGTAATTATGAGCAAAACGGTAAATGTACATTAAATCATGTAGGTGTAACTTCAGATGTTATGGGATATGGAACTGATTGTGCTTACTATACCCCCAAAAAAGAAAAGGAAAAAGTTAAACCCTCTTCGCAAACTCCTCCTAAGATACAATAAAAATGGGGCGAACAATGCTCATCTCTATTAAAAACGGGCGAACAATGTTCGCCCCTGCTTTTTAAATGATAATTTCAAAAGCCCAGAAAATCCGAGTTCTTAAATTATTTTGCTGTCTTATCAACATAAGCATTTTGAAAATATACAAATCCAAGAACTGACTTGTAGGTACCCTTTACATAAGGCTTCATACAAACTATATTTTTATAATAGTAAAGCGGTATAATTGGCATATCATTCATAATTACATCTTCTGCCTGATGTAATAGCTGAACTCTTTTTGCCTTATCTGGTTCTCTTCTTGCTGCATTTATTAGTTTATCATATTCAGGGTTGCTGTATCCTGCATCATTTTGACCGCTGTTTGAAACCCACATATCAAGGAATGTCATAGGATCAACATAATCTGCAATCCAGCCATGTCTTGCTACAGTATAGTCCTTGTCAGTTCTTGTTTTTTGGAATACCTTCCACTCCTGATTTTGAAGCTGAACATCAATACCTAAATTTGTTTTCCACATTTCCTGTATAGCGACTGCTACATTTTGATGCCCTGAACCGGTGTTATATAATATTGTAATCTTTGGGAATCCCTTCCCACCGGGATACCCTGCATCTGCAAGTAGTTTTTTTGCAGTAGCTATGTCTCCTTCAGGTTTATAATAATCCTTATTTTTAAAATCAGTACCCTTTTCATCAATTGGAATGTTTGGAGGTACCAATGTTGTTGCTGGTATCTGTCCTCCACGCATAACTTTCTCAACAATATCCTTTCTATTTATAGCATAAGCTAGTGCTTTTCTTACCTTTACATCCTTAAGAACTTTTGCAGCTGCTGGATCAACCTTATCTGCCTTACTGGTTAAGTTAATTACATAAAAGTAATTTCCAAGGTATGGGACAGACACAGCAGTTTTATCCTGTAAAAGTGTCGGAACTTCAGCACTTGGCGGTGATTCAATATAGTCTAAAGTACCTGATTTAAATGCCTGTAAATAGCTTGTAGCATCCTCAAGCATTTTCATTTCAAGCCTATCAAGTTTAACTGATTTTGAATCATAGTAGTTTGGATTTTTTTCAAGTACAATAGTATCTTTTGGCTTCCACTCCTTAAGTTTAAATGCACCATCGCAAATAAAAGTTTCAGGTTTTGTAAACCAAGCTTTATCCTTTTCTACTACATCCTTTCTTACAGGCATATATGTAGGAAATGCGCAAAGATTCAGAAAATATGGAGTAGGGTATTCGAGCTTTACCTCAAGTGTAGTATCATTAAGTGCTTTTACACCCACATCATCTGCTGATGCCTTTTTACTGTTATAAGCTTCACCATTTTTTAAATAATAAAGCTGATATGCATACTCTGCTGCAGTGTCCGGATTTAAAGCTCTTTTCCAAGCATATTCAAAATCCCCTGCTTTAAGCGGCTGCCCATCTGACCATTTTGCATCATTTCTTAATGTAAAAGTATAAGTAAGTCCATCTGCAGAGATTTTCCAATCTGTCGCTACTGCCTTTACAGCTATTTCTTTTTCATTAATCCTTGTTAATCCTTCAAAAGTATTTACTATAACTATTGCTCCATCAACTGCATTATTAAGTGCAGGATCTGCTGTGGCTGGCTCTGCTCCAAGATTATACTTTATTACCTGCTGTGCTGTAGATGAAGTTTTACACCCTGAATATAATGTGCATACAGCAGTAACTGCAAGAACCATTGATAAAATTCTTACAAACTTTTTACTTTGCATATTTTTCCTCTCCTTTTTATGTATATTATCCGGCTAAAAAGCCGGATATTTTCATTAATATAGGTGACAAGCAACAAAATGGCCACTGCCAATATCTTTAAGCTCAGGAGTTATTTCTGAACAAATTGGTTTTGCAAATTTACATCTTCCTTTAAACCTGCATCCAGGCGGAGGATCAATTGGTGATGGAATTTCTCCTTCAAGAACAATCCTCTTTTTGCCTCTTGTAATTTTAGGATCAGGTACTGGTATTGCTGACAAAAGTGCTTGGGTATATGGGTGCATAGGATGCGTATATAGCTCATTACTTTCTGCAACTTCCATCATAACTCCAAGATACATAACTCCAACCTTGTTAGAAATATGCTTAACCATTGAAAGATCATGGGCAATAAATAAATAAGTTAATCCAAAATCGCTTTGTAAATCCTCAAGCATATTTACAACCTGTGCTTGAATGGATACATCAAGTGCAGATATTGGTTCATCACAGATTATAAATTCAGGCTGAACAGCAAGAGCTCTTGCAATACCAATTCTTTGCCTTTGTCCTCCTGAAAATTCATGAGGATATCTGTTGGCATGCTCACTATTTAAGCCAACCCTTTCAAGAAGATAATGAATTCTTTCGCTTCTTTCTTTTCCTGACATAAGCTTATGAATATCAATAGCTTCACCAACAATATCCCCAACTGTCATTCTGGAATCAAGTGAAGCATATGGATCCTGAAATATCATTTGCATCTTTTTTCTGTATGGAACCATTTCTTTATTGCTTAACTTTGCAATGTCTACCCCATCATAAATAATCTGCCCATCAGTAGGCTCATAAAGCTTTATAATGGTTCTGCCGCAAGTAGTTTTTCCACATCCTGATTCTCCAACAAGGCCTAATGTTTCGCCTTTATTAATAGTAAAAGAAACACTATCTACTGCTTTGACCAAACTTGTTGTTTTATTTAGAATTCCCTTTTTTATCGGAAAATATTTCTTTAAATTATTAATTTCAATTAATTTTTTATTTTCTCCCATTATTTATCCCCCCTTTTAAAAGGTGATGAAACTTTCGGAGCATCCTTATGGTTTAACCAGCATGCTGCCTTATGATTTTCTCCAATTTCAAACATCGGCGGCCTATCTGTCATACAAATTTTCATAGTATATTCGCATCTTGGTGCAAATGGGCATCCCTTAGGAGGATTTAATAAATCCGGCGGCTGGCCCTCAATTGGTTTAAGCCTTTCCCTAATAAGAGTATTAGGGTTAGGAACGCTGCCTAAAAGCCCCCAGGTGTATGGATGCCTTGAATCATAAAATAAATCATCTGTATTAGCAGTTTCTACAAGCAATCCTCCATACATAACATTAATCCTTGAGCACACATCAGCTACTACTCCTAAATCATGAGTGATTAATATTATTGATGTATTTATCTTTTCCCTTAACTCCTTCATTAATTCAAGAATTTGTGCTTGAATTGTAACATCAAGGGCAGTAGTAGGCTCATCAGCAATTAGTAGCTTAGGATCACAGGATAGCGCCATAGCAATCATAACTCTTTGCCTCATACCACCTGAAAACTCATGAGGATACTGCTTCATTCTATCTTCAGGGCTTGGTATCCCAACTAATGACAGCATATGAGCAGCTCTTTTATATGCTTCAGCTTTATTCATATTCTTATGCTTTATTATTGGTTCTGTAATTTGATCACCAATTTTTAAAACTGGATTAAGTGATGTCATTGGATCTTGAAATATCATGCTGATGTCATTTCCCCTTATCTTTTCCATTTCCCCTTCATCTGCCTTAACCAAGTTTTTCCCTTCAAAATAAATATCTCCATTTATTATTTTTCCATTATCGGATAATAATTTCATAATCGACATCATTGTTATACTTTTGCCGCTGCCAGATTCCCCTACTATTCCTAAAGCCTCTCCTTTATCAAGATAAAATGAAACTCCACGAACAGCTTTTACTTCACCGACATGAGTAAAAAATGATGTCTTTAAATCATTAACCTGAAGTAATTTTTCCATACTCTATCTCTCCTTCTACTTACGCATCTTTGGATCAAGTGCATCTCTTAATCCATCTCCGAGAAAATTAAATGCAAGAACAGTCAAGCATATAGCCAGTGAGGGGAAAAGAAGCTGATACGGATATATCATAAAGGATTCCATAGCATCTGAAGCAAGTGAACCCCAAGATGCTTTTGGAGCTGATATACCAAGCCCTATAAAGCTTAAAAATGACTCTGTAAATATTGCTGATGGAACAGAAAGTGTAAGTGTTACAATTATAGGCCCCATACAATTTGGAATAAGATGTCTTAATATAATTCTCCAATTTGATGCACCAAGAGTTTTTGCAGCAAGTACGAATTCCTGTTCTTTAAGAGAAAGTATCTCTGCTCTTACTATTCTTGCCATGGACAGCCAATATGAAAGTGAAAGTGCTATTAGAATACTTGGAAGTCCGGCACCCAGTATAAGCATAAGAAGGATTACATAAATCATCATTGGTATAGAATAGAGAACATCTACAATTCTCATCATTATATTATCAACTTTTCCCCCGAAAAAGCCTGATATACCGCCATATAGCACTCCAAATGTAAGGTTTAATAAACTTACAACATAACCAACGGTTAATGATATTCTTGCACCGTAAAGTACCCTTGTAAAAATATCACGTCCAAATTGATCCGTTCCAAACCAATGAAGCTTGGTAGGCCCCACATTTGAAAGATTAAAATCCTGTGCTGAGTAGCTATAAGGTGAAATCCATGGCGTTATTATTGCTATTATTGTAATAAAAATAACAAAATATAAACCAGCCATGGCAAGTTTATTCTTTTTTAATCTTCTGTAAGAATCTTTTAAGAAAGTTTCACTTGGCCGCATAATATTTAAAGATTGTCTTTCTTCCTTTGGAACTTTTTCAAACATGTCTTTTGTTACTTCCATGTTACCCCTCCTTTATTCCAGCTTAATTCTTGGATCTATAAACGCATAAAGTATATCAACAACTAAATTGCAAATTACAAGAAAAGCACTGTAGAAAACTGTAACCCCCATTATTGCCATATAGTCTCTGTTAGTTATATTCTGAACAAATTCTCTTCCAAGCCCCGGAATACCAAATATTTTTTCAACAACAAAGCTTCCGGTTAAAATTCCTGCAATAAGTGGTCCCATATAAGTTACAATTGGAATAAGGGCGTTTCTTAGTGCATGCTTAAATATTACAGTTTTTTTCGAAAGCCCTTTAGCTACTGCAGTCCTAATATAGTCCTGCCTTATAACGTCAAGGAGACTTGACCTTGTGAGTCTTGCAATAAATGAAAGTGAATATCCTCCTAAAGCTATTGCAGGCATAATATAATTTAGAGGTCCGTCAAATCCAACAGGAGGTAATAGTTTAAGCTTTACAGAAAAAATCAGTATTAAAAATGTTGACAATACAAAGCTCGGAACAGTAACTCCTAAAGTTGCAATAATCATACATAAATCGTCCTGCCATTTCCCCTGATGTAGTGCTGCAACTATACCCATATAGATTCCAACCACCAGTGAAAACAATATTGCAACAGAACCTATTTTAGCTGAAGCAGGAAATGAATATTTTATTATTTCATTTACTGTTCTTCCTTCATATTTTATTGATGGCCCTAAATCGCCTTTCAATAGATTTTTTAAATAAAGTCCATACTGCTGCATAATAGGCTTGTCTAAGCCAAACTTAGTCTCTAAATTTGCCTTTACCTGATCAGGCAGCTTTTTTTCACCATCAAAAGGTCCGCCTGGCATAGCATGCATTAGGAAAAAAGTTGCTGTTACAACTATCCAAAGTGTTATAAAGCTTGCAAAAATCCTTTTTACAATGTAGTTTGACATGTTATTCCTCCTTAATAAATTTCTGACTTTTTAAAATATTTAAAATAAAGATTATAGATTATCCTGTGTAATTCGTAATTACCATGTTTAAACTTAAATAGAATATGGGCATATATTCGACATTTTTCTGATTTAGCTATTGATTTTACTTATTGTTTATAACATTTATAGATAATTTATTTATTTTATATTATAGTTTATTTTGAATTAAATTTCCCTATTAAAGTCTTTCCACATTTTTATTTGTCTTCCCATTTTGATAAATTATGGAGGAAAAACAAGCATAAAAAAGTAATTTAAATTTAATTCACCGCTGCGATAAGAAAAATATATTCCATTCACTTTACCGTTTGCAAAGATGTTCTAAGAATTAAAATGGCAGACAAGCTGTAGGGGATGGTCTTGACCATCCCTCTGATGGATGCACGGAATCGTGGGGGCGGAACGGTCAAGACCGTTCCCTACATTTTATTAATCCTAAGAACATCTACTTGCTTGCCAGGCATGTGGCATGTGGCAAGTACACTAAAAAAATAGTACTTGCCACATGCCATGTGCCTGGCACTTAAAAAAAATAATAGGCAGAGCATACATAGAATACTATGTAGCTCTGCCTATTATCATGGTTCAGTTATTAATTTCCCTGCTTTTTATAGCTTATTATTTAGTTTTTCCTGCCTTTGCATCTTCATCTATATAAGCATTATCAAAGTATATGCCACCAGTTGGAACCTTATAAACTCCTTTTACATAAGGCTTTTCAACAACTTGGTTTACATAGAAATAAAGTGGGCAAACTGGATAATCCTTCATCAATATATCTTCTGCCTGATGAAGCATTTCCATTCTCTTCTTAGCATCAGGCTCAGCACTTGCATCCTTTATAAGCTTATCATATTGTGGGTTAGAATACTTAGCATCATCATTGCCTCCGCCAGTTACCCACATATCAAGGAATGTCATAGGATCCGAATAGTCACCTATCCATCCATGTCTTGCAATTTGATAATTGCCTTGTTGTCTTGCATCCTGGAATACTGCCCAGTCCATATTTTGGATCTTAACCTTTACCCCTAAGTTCTTATACCACATATTCTGTAATGCTTCAGCAATAGCCTTATGATTTTCACTTGTATTATAAAGATAAGTTATTTCTGGGAGACCTTGTCCATTTGGATATCCTGCGTCTGCAAGAAGCTGCTTAGCCTTTGCAACATCTCCTTCTGGTTTATAATAGTCTCCGCCCTTTGTTCTAAACTCAGTAGTTCCCTCTTCATATATACCATATGGTACAAATGCTGTCGCTGGCTTTTGCCCTGCTTTTAATATTGCATCAATCAAAGGCTGCCTATCTATAGCAAGTGTAAATGCTTCCCTAACCTTTTCATTATCAAAAGGTGCTTTCTTGGTATTGAAGCAAGCAAAGTATGTTCCAATGTATGGGACTATATTATATTCTCCCGCATCCTTTAATCTCTGAATCTCTTCTGGTGGGACAGCGTCAAGTACATCAACATCACCTTTATCATAAGAACCCATTGCTGATGATGGTTCAATTATCATAACAAAGGTCAATGCATTTAGTTTGACATTCTTAGCATCCCAATATTTATCATTTTTAGCACATTCATATTTTTCTTTTTCTGAAATCTCCGTTAGCTTAAATGGCCCATTACCTATATAGGTTGATGGATCCATTGTCCAGCCTTCAGGATCTTTTTCAACTGCATCTTTCTTGAGTGGCATAAAAGTTGCAAAAGAACATAGTTCAAGGAAATATGGTGTAGGAGCCTTTAATGTAACTTCAAGGGTATTCGGATCCTTTACTTTAATCCCTACATTATTAAAATCTGCATCTTCCTTCTTTGAAAGTGCGGTATAATATTCTTCTGCTCCTTTTATACAGAAAAGTTGATAGACATACGCAGCCTCTGTTGCTGGGTCAAGAACCCTCTTCCATGCATAAACAAAGTCATCAGCTGTAACAGGTGATCCATCTGACCATTTTGCATCTTTTCTTAAATGGAAAGTATAAGTAACTTTGTCATCAGATATATCCCACTTTTCAGCGACACCAGGTTTCATTTTTGAGTCTTTATCATATCTTGTAAGCCCTTCAAAGCATGCAGTTATAACATTTCCACCATCAGTTGCAGTGTTTTTAGCTGGATCAATAGTCTGTGGCTGTGCACCAAGATTGTAAACTATCTTTTGGTTTTCATCTTTAGATGAGCTTTTGCCACACCCTGCAAACAGTACAGTCAGCATCATTACGCTAAGCAATAAAGCTAAAACTTTGCTTAAATTCTTCTTGTTCATAATATCATAGTTACCCCCTTTTTTTTGAAGCATTTTTGAAGTAATTGAATTACTTCATTATGTCATAGTTACCCCCCTTTTTTGAAGTAATTGAATTACTTCATTATATACAAATATATACAAATTTTATTAAAGAGCTAAGTTAATTATCAAACAAATGACAAGAAACATAATGTTCATTTCCCAAATCTTTTAATTCAGGATCTTTTTCACCGCATATATCCTTTGCAAACCTGCATCTCTGCTTAAATCTGCATCCTGGAGGTGGATCTATTGGCGATGGAATTTCACCTTCAATTATTATTCTCTTTTTCTTTTCATTCTCGTCAGGGTCAGGTACTGGTATAGCAGAAAGCAGTGCCTGAGTATATGGATGAAGCGGATGAGTATAAAGTTCATTACTTTCCGCTAATTCTACTAACTTCCCAAGATACATAACTCCCACTCTTTTTGAAATATATTTAACCATGGAAAGATCATGAGCTATAAATAAATAAGTAAGCCCTAAATCCCCCTGTAAGTCTTCAAGCATATTTACAACCTGTGCCTGAATTGAAACATCAAGGGCTGAAATCGGTTCATCGCATACTATAAACTCAGGATTTACAGCTAGTGCCCTTGCAATTCCTATTCTCTGCCTTTGTCCGCCTGAAAATTCATGGGGATACCTGTTTGCATGTTCACTATTTAAGCCTACTTTGTTTAAAAGATAGTGCACCCGTTCATTCCTTTCTTTTTTTGTCATATTCTTTTGAATATCAATGGGTTCCCCAACAATATCTCCTACTGTCATTCTTGGGTCTAATGATGCATAGGGATCCTGGAAGATTATTTGCATCCTTTGCCTGTATTTTAACATTTCGTTAGAACTTAAAGATGTAATATCCTTTCCATCATATATTATCTTCCCTCCTGTTGGCTCATATAGCTTTAAAATTGTTCTTCCGCAAGTTGTTTTCCCACAGCCTGATTCGCCAACAAGCCCTAATGTTTCACCTTTTTTAATTCCAAAGGATACCCCATCTACTGCCTTTACATTTTTTGCAGTCTTTTTACTAAATCCATTTCTAACTGGAAAATATTTTTTTAATCCTTGTACTTCAACTAAATATTTGCTATTTATTGTTTCATCATATTCGATGTTTTTCTCCATTACCTTTCCCCCCCTTCAAAAAGCCCAGGAATCTTTGGTGCATCCTGGTGGTTAAGCCAGCATGCAGCCGTGTGTCCATCATCAATTTGAAAATAAGGAGGCTGTTTTTCTTGACATATTCTCATTGCATATTTGCACCTCGGAGTGAATGGACATCCTGTAGGTGGTTTTAATAAATCAGGTGGCTGCCCTTCAATAGATTTTAATCTTTCTTTTACAAGTGTTTTAGGATTTGGGACACTCCCAAGAAGCCCTATTGTATATGGATGATGCGGCCTATAAAATATATCTCTTGTTGTTCCCGATTCTACAATAATTCCCCCATACATAACATTGATTCTGCTGCAAAAATCTGCAACAACTCCAAGATTATGAGTTATAAGTATTATAGATGTATTTATTTTATTTTTTAAATCCCTCATTAAATCAAGAATTTGTGCTTGAATTGTAACATCAAGCGCAGTGGTAGGCTCATCTGCAATTAAAAGTTTAGGATCACAGGCTAGTGCCATTGCAATCATAACCCTCTGCCTCATACCTCCTGAAAATTCATGGGGATATTGCTTTAACCTGTTTTTTGCCTGAGGTATTCCTACCAAGGTAAGCAGTGATTCTGACTTTTTAAGTGCATCTTCCTTTGTCATTCCCTTATGCCTTATAAGCGGCTCAGAAAGCTGATTGCCAATATTAAAAACTGGATTTAAAGATGTCATTGGATCCTGAAATATCATGCTTATTTCATTACCCCTTATCTTAAGCATTTCCTTCTCACTCATCTTTAGGAGATCCTCACCTTCAAATATAGCTTTCCCCTCTTTAACCTTACCTGTATCAACAAGAAGCCGCAGTATTGACATCATAGTTACGCTTTTTCCACAGCCAGACTCACCAACAATTCCTACAGCTTCAGCTTTATTCACATCAAAAGAAACTCCCCTAACAGCTTTAACCTCACCTGCATACGTAAAAAATGAAGTCTGAAGATTTTCAACCTGTAATAATTTTTCCATGCTTTTTTTCCCCCCCTACTTTCTCATTTTTGGATCAAGAGCATCCCTCAGCCCATCTCCAAAAAGATTAAATGCCAGCATCATTATACAAAGCATTAATGCAGGGAAGAAGAGCGTATATGGATACTGCCTGTAGTATTGCAATGAATCGCTGCAGAGGCTTCCAAGGGAGGCTATTGGAGCATTAACTCCAAGACCTATGAAGCTTAAAAAGGATTCAGTAAATATTGCAGAAGGTATTGACATTGTAAGTGTAACAATAATAGGTCCCATACAGTTTGGAATAAGGTGCTTAATTATTAGCCTCGAATTCTTTGCCCCAAGTGATTTTGCCGCAAGTATAAACTCCTGTTGTTTTAATGTAAGAATTTGTCCTCTGACAATTCTGGCCATACCCGTCCAATAAGATATACCAAGTGCTATATATATGTTTAAAAGCCCATTGCCGCTTTTATCTTTTAATGCAACCATTAAAAGAATTACATATAACTCTGTTGGTATAGAATATATAATATCAACTATACGCATCATTATATTATCTGTCATCCCGCCGTAAAATCCTGCTATGCCGCCATATAAACATCCAATAATAAAGTTTATTGCTGCAGCTACAATTCCTACAGAAAAAGATATTCTTGTTCCAGTAAGAACTCTGACATATAAATCTCTGCCAAGATTATCTGTTCCAAAATAGTGTTCCTTTGACGGTTTTAAATATCCCTTAGTAAGATCATTTGTATAATAATCATATTTGGAAACCATAGGTCCAACTATGCATAATACCACAAGAAATATTAAAACACATAAAGATACCATTGCCACCTTGTTTTCTTTAAGTCTTCTCCATGCATCCTGCCAATATGTTTCACTTGGTTTTACAATTTCATTCTCACCGTTTTTTTCTGCTTTTAAAGGCTCAAAACAATTTTTATCTAATTTAGCTTCCATAATATCCCCCCGCTCTATTTTTCATACTTAATTCTTGGATCAACTAGTACATATACAATATCAACAATAAGATTGCATATTATAAGAAAAGTAGCAAAAAATATAGTAACGCCAAGAATTACTGTATAATCTCTATTTCCAATGCTATCAACAAATTCGCTTCCAAGACCTGGTATTACAAATATCTTTTCAATTACAAAGCTGCCTGTAAGAATAGATGCAATCAAAGGTCCTAAATAAGTAACTACAGGTATTAAAGCATTTTTTAAGGCATGTTTGTAAACTACAACTTTATCTGGGAGGCCTTTTGCTTTTGCAGTTCTAATATAATCTTGCCTTATTACATCAAGAAGGCTTGACCTTGTTATTCTTGAGATGGAAGCAGTAGGTGATCCTGCAAGTGCAATTGCGGGAAGCACAACATGAGCAGCTGAGCCCCATCCCCTCGATGGAAACCATCCAAGTTTAACAACAAAAAAGTAATATAATAGAGTTGCAAAAACAAAACTTGGAACAGTAATACCTAACGTAGCAAGAACCATTACGGTATGATCTTGCCATTTCCCCTGCCGCAATGCAGAAGTAATTCCAAAGGGAATGCCAATTAAAATGGAAATTAATACTGCAACTATTCCTAATTGAGCAGACTTTGGAAACTCATTATGGATCATTCTTTGAACTGTTTTTCCTTTATACACCATGGAAGGTCCCAAATCGAACTTAAGAAGATGTTTCATATAGTCTTTGTACTGCCACCATGTTGACTTGTCCAAATTGTATCTTGCCTCCATTTGCTTTCTTATTGCTGGTGGAAGCTTTTCATTTTTTGAAAACGGCCCACCTGGGATTGCATGAGCAAGTAAAAATGTAATAGTAATTACTGCCCAAAGTGTAATGATACTTGAAATAATCCTTTTGAATATGTAATTCCCCATCAGCCACACCCCTCCTATAAAAATTAA
>ENA-UOOI01001282-UOOI01001282.1-fermentation-metagenome-genome-assembly--contig:-NODE-1282-length-26928-cov-8.770699_pt1 | contig 26928 bp, 25 predicted proteins | sample MGYA00245779_ERZ724027 | MGnify/ENA primary metagenome ERZ724027 (study PRJEB28704, sample SAMN03018318) | fermentation metagenome | biome: anthropogenic terrestrial biome; feature: soil; material...
GAAACGCCGCAGAACGGAGAGCCCGGCCACGTCTTTGTAGAAGTTTACGGATTCGTCCGGATTTTCCGTCGTGATGGTGCACCAGCAGCAGTTCATAACGATCCACCTTTCATCCTTTTGCACGATGATTTCCAGCCTGCGAACGACCCGCTTTCAGGATAGCACCGCGCGGCCGCCTTGTAAAGCGCCTCAACCCGGCCGCCGCTTTTTTTAAACAATTGTGTCCGGAGAATTTCGGAAGCATATGATAATAGTAATTCCATAACGGAAACGGGGATTGCTATGCCGTACAGCGACAGGGAGCTTTTGGCAAGACTGATCAAGTGCGAGGCGGGCGGCGAAGGGGACACGGGAATGTATGCGGTCGCCTCGCTGATCGTCAACCGCAGGAACGTGCCCTACGGGGAATTTTTCAGGGTCAGCCACGGCGGGGACATCCGGGCGATCATGGAACAGCCCCGCCAGTTTACCTGCATGCTGACTTCGGTCGGGGGAACCTATAACCCCCAGAACGTTTACAATATCGATCCGGACGAGATCCACTACGAAATCGCCGACTGGGCGATTGCCAACAACACGATTTCAGCCATCGGAAATTCCCTTTTCTACTACAACCCGTTCAGCCCGCAGTGCGCGGGCTATTTCCCGCCGGGCGGCGCGGGGATCATCTACACCCGGATCAACCACCACTGCTTCTACGCACCGACTCAAAAGTACGCGCAGACCTGAAAGAGAGGGGAGAATCCATGAACGCACAGATTCCGGACTACCGTGCCGTTTATGCCGCAAATCCCGGTTCCTGCGCCCCGTGCCAGCAGGCCCAGGCGGCCGCTTATCGCACCGCGCCGGCCGGCAAAACGGAGCGGTCCGCAGCGATTCAGACGCCGGCCGTGCAGGGCGGAACGCCGGGGGCCGGTCCGGCCTCCGGTTCCGCGGGGATCCCGCGGCAGCCGGCGGGACTGCCGGCTGCCATGCAGCAGCCGGTGCTTCCGGGCGGCGCCCAGGGCACGGTGCCCGTCCAGCCGTCCACGCCCGCGACGACCGGTCAGCTGATGCCGATCACGGACCAGACCCAGCCCGCGCCGATGACGGCGGAGAGCACCGAATTCCTGAACGGTTTTCTGAGGACGCAGATCGGCAGGGAGGTCCTCGTCCAGTTCCTGATCGGGACCAACACGTTTACGGACAGAACCGGCACCCTGATCGGGGTCGGGGCGAACTATATCCTGCTTCGTCCGGCCAATTCGGACGATATCATTGCCTGCGATTTTTTCAACATCAAGTTCATCACGTTTTACTATTGACAGCCCGCCCCGGCGCTTTCACATCTGCCCGTTGGAAGTAGTCGCCTCGTCGTCGTCCGTTGCGGGGCTCCGGCCGCCGTTGAGCCAATGGGCGCGTTCGGCGGCTTCCTCCGCCGTGTTCCATGTGCTCTCCGGCTGCCATTTTCCTTCCGGCGTGAACCGGCCGACCGACCAGGTCCCGGGCTCCGCCTTTTGATACGAATACATTGCGATTCCTCCTTTTTTCCGGCCGGCTGCGGGCGGCGGAAAAAACGCCGTGCGCGCGGGCGGCCTCAGAATTTCCATTTGAACAGGAGCACGCCGCCGACCATCAGCGCGAGGCCGGCAAAGTTCTGCCAGCCGAACGGGATCCGTTTGGAATCGAACCAGCCGAACGCGTCGATCAGCGCCGCAACCAGAAGCTGGGAGATCAGGATGACGGAGACGGCGACCGTCGGCCCGAGCCCCCGCATGGCCAGCATCACGGCGATGGTGATGACGATGCCGAGCACGCCGCCGAGCAGATAGACCCGGTTGATTTCACCGAGCGCGCCGAAATTCCCGTCGCCGAGGAACAGCAGGGCGAGGAAGGACAGCGCAAACGCCATGCCCTGGATCAGGACGTTGGATTCGTAAAGTCCGATGCGGCCGCTCAGCCGGGTGTCCAGAACGCCCTGCACGCTCATGGCCGCGCCGGCGAGAATACTAAACAGGATCGGAAGCAAAGCGGAACCCCTCATTTCACATTCGTTTCTCCTTATTCTTTCCGCAAATGCCTGCGGCATGCAAAAAAAGGAACGGCGCCCGCTCCAAAAAGAACGGGCGTCGTTCCTAATTGTGCATCAACGGAAAAAACCGCGCGGGCGGGTTTGTTTCAACAGATCCAGAAGCGGCGGCGGCAGCAACGGCGGCGCCGCCTGCGCCGGCAGTTGTAGCACATCGGACGATCCCTCCTTGCTCAGCAGAGTCTTTCCATCCTATGCCGGCGCCGTCCGGTCTGCCAATAGGAGCGTCCGGAATGCCGCGCGCATGTCATTCCTCGCGGCGGGAAGAATTTTTTTGGGATTTCCCATGCGGGAGGTTTCGGCCGGATCCGTCCCGCCGCCGGTTCAAACTTCCAGCTTTTTGAAATCGGGCCAGCGTTCGATCAGAAAGATTTCGGGATGCTTGATAAAGTATTTTTCAAAGTTGCCCTCCGGATGCGTCAGACGGAACCATTTTTCGCAGAGCCGGATGATCTGCGTGTGGGCTTCTTCTTCCGATACCGTGCATTTCGATATTTTGCTGTAATACATGATCATTTCCTCACATGTGTTTCCCAAAAGGAAGTAACATCTTCAGTACTTTCCAAAACGAAAAGCAAATTGCAATTGTAGTTTTCTCAGGATCAGCGATGCGGAGACTGTCAGTTCGCTCAAAAAAATCAAAAAAGAGATTTGAAAAGACCAGTTCGTCCAAAAAAGGACCGAGGAAAGCGCCGCATATACGGCGACGAGGATCAGAACCGTCTTTCTGTAATGCCGGGTCTCCGCGGCGTCGAGGGGCTTGCTGTCACAGCCGAGGGGGGCCAGTGCGGCGATCACCGCGCTGCAGACCGCCACGCCGACGGGGGAGATCCATCGGACCGGCGGACATGCCTTTACGCCCAACAGGACCGCCGCGGTCATCGCCCACGAAATCATCCAGCAGCCTGTTTTCGTCTTTGCGTGGAATCCGCCCGCGTAGACTCTGAGGAAGGAAAAGAAGATAATAAAGAGCATGGTTTGCAGCACCATGCCCACCAGGAATCCGACCGTCAGCATTGTCAGGAGATGAAAGGTTTTGAGGAGGACGGCCTCGAGCCCGAACTGATAGATTTCAGCGTCTTCCCGCGCCGCGAGCCCGCTCTCACACAAACCGTCCACAACCCGTGTGGTAAATTGTTCAAGCATCAGAATTTTCTGAGTTTCCGCACCGCTTCGGGAACTTCGGGCTGATAGAAGAAAAGGACACAGGAAGAATTTGCGGCTTCTTTGGCGCCCTTCAGAGCGATCTCTGCGACGGCCTTCATGACGTTTGCTTTGACGGACTTTTCCATAATCAACACCCTTTCTCAATTTGTTGACTCCATTATTATCCAGAGTGCGACAAAGATCAAGGGTTTTCGACCAACTTACAGTTTCCGGTTCCAACTTACAATCATTTTTATTAAAACGAATAAAGTCGATTTCCTTACAGGAGGCTTTATTGATCCAGGGGAAGAAAAATGCTGACGGAAAATTTGTCCTGCTCCACTTCGATGTCCATGTCCCCGTCGTATTTGGCGACGGACCGCCGCACGTTTGCGATCCCGACGGCCTTATGGTTCTTTTTCACGGAAATAAAATGCCCGTTTACCCGGACGGGCTGGCATTCGATCGTATTGATCACGTTGATGATCGCCATGTTGTGGAACTGGTAGATGCGGAGTTCGATTTTTTTGCCGTCCCCGCTGACCCTGTCGCACGCCTCGATCGCGTTGTCCAGCAGATTGGCGAAAATCGAGGTGATGTCGATCCCTTCCATGAAGCTCAGATCCACATTTTCGACGGAATAGGTGAAGGTGATCCGATGCAGGCTGCATTCCTTGATTTTCTGGTTCACGATGATGTTGAGGATGTGGTTGTCGCTTTCGAATTTCAGGGCGAGCCCGTCCACGATCTCCAGGAGCTTTTCGGTGTATTTATGGGCTTCGCTGGCGCTGTTTTCCTGGTACAGGCTTTCGATCACGCCGATATGCGACTTGACGTCGTGCATGAGCTTCTGGGACCGGTTGTATTCGAGTTCCAGATTCTGGTAATATTGAAACTGCATTTTCAGCTGCTGCTGAACCAGGAACAGGTCGTTTTCCAGCCGCGTGGATTTGGACAGGTTTTCGAAGAACAGGATCACCGCAAAATTCAAAATGATGGACAGCACGGCCATGATCAGCATCACGAAATTGTCCAGGCTCGGGTCGATCTCGTAGGCCGACAGGACGGTGATCGCGTAGATGACCAGCACGTTTAGAAGCGGAAAGACGGACAGGAAGATCAGCTGCTTTTTGAACAGAAGGTTGATCTGCTGTTTTTTGAACAGGAGGATCAGGAACCGGCTCAGCACAAACATGATGGTCGGCACCAGAACGACGCCCAGCAGAAAGATGACGGAATTGTTTCCATAAATCGACATTCGTTCGTGCGTTATGACGGAAATCACGGACGAGACCAGCGCGTCGCATCCGGCGTATATGATGATCAGCAGAATGATCTGGAGATAATCCCGAACGTGCCTGCGCTGGTAAAACAGATACCCGGCCAGGCATGAAAAGGTAATAATGAAACCGAAATTCAGAATCGGGACGCGGAACAAATTGATGATGATCCAGAGCGCGGCAAAGCCCGCCCGGACCCAAAAACTGTATTTCTGGATCAAACCGGACGGATGGTACATTTTGTCCATAAAGTCGAAGATCAGAATCGTGCCGATTGTGCACGAAATCCCGTAGGATAAAATTTGCGTTGCAGAAGCGAGCATATGGTTCATCTCTTTATCAGCAGATTGAAATTGTTTTTCAGGAAGGTGTGGAATTCCCTTTTGAATTCGACCGCCCGTTTCTGGGAGATCGGAATGACCGCACCGCTTGTCAGTTCGATGTCGTATCCGTGAATTTTTGAGATATGCATCAAATTCACCAGGTAGCTTTTATGCGGGCAGGAAAAACCGTAAGACCTGAAATTGCTTAAAAGAAAATTGATGCTTTCGGACACGATGAAGGCGTCCGAATGCAGAACGATTCTGGTTTTGTGGCTCCAGGCTTCGAAATAATAGATGTCGCTGACGGAGAAGGTCCTGATCCCCTTCTCGGTTTCAAAGGTGAACGTGACGGGGCTTTTTCCCTGCTGTGAATATTCGATGACGTCGTCGAGCTGCCGGTAAATGGAATCCTCCCTGACCGGCTTTACGATATAGCCGAAAGCCCTGACCGAAAAGGCGTCCGTCTGGTAGTTCGGAAAGTTCGTCACATAAATGATCTTGACCTTTTTGTCTGCGGTCCGGATTTTTTTGCCCAGTTCAATGCCGTTCAACCGGTCCATCATAATATCCAGAAAAAGGACGTGAAAGCTCTGCTGACTTTTGAGGAAGGCTTCTCCGGAGGAAAAAGCGTTGACCGAAAAGCCGATCCTTTTCTCGTTGCAGTATTTGGCGACCGATTCCCTGAGCATTTTTAGATCTTCTTTGCTGTCGTCGCAAATGGCAATTTTCAGCATCAAGCATCAACCTTTGCAATTCTCTGGGGAAATGTTGGAAGCAGAATTATAATAGCATATTTTGGCAAAAAATAATTCTTTTCGAAATATCAGGGCGCAAAGGCGTCGGTTCCGGGCAAAGAAGAAAAGAAAAAGAGGCCGTCCCGACGGGGGAAACGGCTTCCTTTTTTTGCGGGAAGTGTTTTGAAAAAAGAGATGCCTGCAAATCTCTTCCGAGGCGCTTGCCGTCGTTCGATCGATCAGGTTCTGTTTCCATTTTCCCATGACGGTGGCCGGATATGGACAATTCGTGAATGTATTGTTAAAATAAGTTGAGGGAAATGGGGTGACGGCCGATGAAAGCCGTTTTTCCAGTTTTCGATAAGAAAAAGAGAGATTTTTCGTTTTTTTTGTTGACTTTTGAGCGGCAAAAATTTATCATAATCATATGTTCACCGAAAAAAGGAGTATGGACGGGATGAATACCAATTCCAATAAGGCCACGGTCATTGCGAATCACACGCTGCAGGGGATCAGCGTCGTTGGAATCGATATTTATGTCACCAGGCGGGATCTGCACATGCTGGCTTCCAAACGGTTTATCGACCAGGTCAATGCGATTCCGTTTTTGGATGAAGATAAAATCAAGACGGAAGTCGTCAAAAAGTTCAGGATTTCCAGAAAGAATATTTCCTTTCAGTGATTTCGTCCGTCCGCGGAACGCGCCGCGCAGCTTTTGTTCCGGAAGAGATGTCTGAAACGCGGACCGAAGGCCCCGCAGAAAGTGCGTGCTCCAAAACGGAAGCGCCTTTTTTGATGCGTTGGGCGCGGGATTCAGCCGAACAGGCCTGAGCCGGATTTCGGCGCGGATCCGAAGCCGCCGCCGAACAGCCCGCTGATCCAGCCCGGCAGATCGCGGATATTGCCGAGCGCGGATTTGAGTTGTTCCATCGCGTTTTTCAGATCTTCCGGCAGGTACAGCGGATAGCTCAGACGGGCGACGATCAGCGCGCAGACGGCGAAAAGCGCAAGCGAACACAGAACCGCGTAGACCGCCTTGCCGCGCACGGCGGAGCCTGCGGCCCCCTCCAGCGCGAGCAGCGTGAAAACGGGCTGCAGGAGAACGGCGAGCAGCGCGGCGCCGATCCCGAGGCGCATGTTCACAAACAGCAGGAGCGTCCCGGCGAGCAGGAACGGCACGGCCGCGATGCTTTGGGCGCCGGCGACGCAGAGCATCCGCCGGTAGGTCGTCTCCGCCCTGAAAAATGGCTTGTAAAGCAGCAGAAGGATCGCCGCGAGCAGGCAGGAAAGGCCGAACGAAAAGATCAGCGCGAGAAAGAAGACTTTGGCGAGGGGAAACTGCAAAAATCCCTTTACTTCGTCGCTGGCAGCGGCGCTGTAGGAAAACGCCTTCACCAGATTTAGCAGGGCCCTGCTGACGCGCGAGCAGAACGCCGTCAGCAGCAGCGCGAACGAAACGGACCTGACGGCGAGGAGCCCCCACGCCATGCCGGAGTCTCCGGAAGCCGCAAAGGACCCGAGCACGGGATCCGGCGCGCGGAAAATGTCCCGGATCAGGCCCCAGAGCCGGGCGAGATAACTTTGCCCGGCCGCGGCGGCCGCGCTGAGCGCGGCCTGCGCCTCGCCGGAAGCGGCCTGCGCCTCGCCGGAAACGGGCGGGGCCTGCCGCGGGGTTTGATTCCTGCAGTCGCATACCTCGCCGTCCTGCAGGGGCCTGCCGCAATACACGCAAAATTTAGCCATTCTGATTCCCTCCATCAATAGTTGTTGTTATAATAGGAAAGCGTCAGGCTGTCCAGATCGGAGATCAGCCATTTTCCATCCACCAGCTGGTAGGTTGTGTTGAATTCGCCGCTGCCGGTTCCCGGGAACTCCTGCGCGGGAGCGGCCGCGTCGTAAGTCTGGTCTGCCGCGGTGTAGGAGTAGTTGAACCGGGTGTTGACCGTGACGAAGGTTTGGGCGCCCGCCTTCGCGTCCGTCACGCCGGAGTCGAAATCGGAAAACGAGATGCTTTTGAATCCGCCGGCGGTGTCTTTGCTGATCGTGTTCACCACCTCTTCATAGCGGGTGTCCATGTTCGACTGGATGTCGGTGTCCGTGACGAAATAGGACTTGACGCTGTCGTAATTCGCCCCGGAAAGGGCGGAGCTGTAAATGCTCTGGATCATCTTCTGCGGCATCTTTGCGACCTCTTTCAGGACGCTGTCCTTCAGCTTGAGCGAGTCCACCGTTTCCCCGTACTTTTCGTTTTGCGTCGCGATGGTCTTGGAGAAGTCGTCGGTATAGGGCGACGTTACCTTCAGCGTATACTTGCCGGCGAAGACGCTGGTCAGCCGGTAGGTGACCGTCCGGTCCGTCCCGTTCGAAGGCTCTCCGTTTTCGTTTGGGTCCGGGAGCGAAGAGGAGGCGTCCGCGGGGTCCGGTTCGGCCTTGTATTTGTCGCCCAGCTGGGTGTTGTCCAGGAAGACCGTCGCCCCCTTCGGGACCGTGACGGTCAGCTCCGGCGTGATGAAATCGACGGGGGAGACCTTCCAGGAGTCGAAGATCAGGTATTGCTTCCCGGGCTGTTTGATCAGGACGACCGACGCCGTCTGCGGCGTTGGATTCTCCTGCGTCGTATACTGGATGAAAACCGTTTCGGAGAGGTCCCCGGCGGCGTTCCGATCTTCGAGGTTGGATCCCGATTTCTCGCTGGAAACGCTGTAATTGACGATTTTCGGGATGTCCTGTTTCTGCATGGCTTTGACAAAATTCGACCGGTTGAGGAACTCGTTTTCCGTCACGTTCAAATAGGAATAGGCGCCGCTCCAGTCCCTTGCGCGCAGCGTTGCAAAATAATCCGAAGCGACCTTTTCGGGGCCGGTCATTTTCAGCCCGGCGTTGTAAAGGGCGACGCCTGCCGCGATCAGGACCAGCAGGACGGCCCCGACGATTTTGACCGATTTCGGGATCGGTTTTCTTCCGGCTGCCGCGGCCGCCGGCCGGTATGGATAGCCCGCCGGCTGGAGGGCCACCGGTTCTTTCCGCCGGACGGGGTCCGCGCCGATGCCTGGGCTTTCCTGTCCTTTCAGGACCTCTTGAGCCTCCGCGAAGGCTTCGGAAATATCGGCGCCGCAATTGCCGCAAAACACCGCGTCGTCCTCGTTTTCCGCGCCGCATTCCGGACAAAACATGTTCGAATCACTCCTCGTTTCATTTTGTAGACGGAAGTCCCGGCAAAGCGCCGTTCCCTGCCGCCTTTGCATGGTTTATTTCCGGTTTCTTCCTTATTTTATTCTGCAAATCGGCCGATTTCAACAAAAAGCCGGGAATCAATCCTGCTTTTTCTGCCCGTTCCAAGTCTATTCCTGCTTTTGCCAGACAGCGGTGGAATAGGGCTGCGTGCCGTTTTGGTCCGCCCAGGAATATTGCAGGGTATAACCGGATTTCTTCACGTCCACACACCAGGAGCCGTCCGTATCCAAATGATTCGGCGAACCGACGGAACCGCCGAGTTTCTTTTTCAGCTCCTGATAGGTCAGCCCGCCGTCCAGCTGACGGTCCGCGTGCTGGCCCTTTTGCGCGATCACGACAACGACCTTGAGCGTCGATTTCGAATCCGGCGCGGGGGAGACGCCGTTGAAGATCACCCGGAACGGGAGCCGCTTGTCCGGGTAATCGACCACCATGCCGCCCTCGTAATTCGAGGGGCTTACATAGCCCGCGCCGAATTTCTGTTCCATCTGCGCCATCGTCATGCCGAGGTAATCCGCCGCGTACCGGCTGGCGGCGGCAGGCTGCGACGATGCCGGAACGGAGGAACTTTGCCCTGAAGCGGCGGATGCGGCCGGGGCTTCGTTCCACCGATAGTAGCTCCCGAAAACTTTTCCGTCCTGTTCAATCCCGAACGGCAGGACTCCTGATTTCAGAATCAGCGACATCGGGATGGCGTCGTCCGATCCGGCGGTAACCATCTCTTTCAGGTAGCTGTCCTCCCAATCCCATCGGACCGCAAGGACACAATGGCAGTTTTTGGAGGCGTCGGGGATCCCGTCTTTCGAATAGGCTAAATCCGCGGCAATCTCGTCCCCGCCCGTTACCCGGTATGTTCCCGCGTACACTTCCCGGACTGTTTTGGTTTCCGACTCGATGGTTTCGTAACTGAATTTGCACCCGCCCTTTTGATCGAACGAAACGTATTGATCCAGATGGACGCCGCTGTCGCTGTTTCTCCAGTGATAACCGCACAGTTTGCCGAGCAATGCCTCCCTCTGCGCGCCGTCGACGCCGGCTTCGCTCGACGGAGCCGCGCTTTCCCCGGCTTTCTGTTTCGCCGCGGCTTCGGAAGCGGCCTTTTCCTTGGCCTGCCGCTCCGCCTCCCGCGCCTGTTGCTGCTGCAGGGCCGCGGCCGCCTGCGCCGCGTCGTTATGGCGCCTGAGCGCGATCGCGGTTCCCGCGCCCGCCCCGGCGACCACGACGCCCGCGGCGATCAGGGCGATCAGCCTTGTCTTTGCCGACCACCCGGCGACCCTGGCGAAGATCCCCCTGGCGGCCGGCCTCCCGGCCGTTTCGGCGGTTCCTTCCGCGGCGGCCGTGATCCCGTCCGGACCGGCCGGGGCGGCGGGCTCTGCCGGCGCCGCGATCCCGGCCGCGCGCAGTGCGTTGACGAACACGTTCTTCGCCGCCTCCGCGGGCAGGTCGCAGCTCCGGGAAACCAGGCGCAGGATCCTTCCCAGAATCGGGACGCCCGCGCAGAGTCTGTTGCCCTGCCGTTCCTGTTCGGCCACTTTCAGCTTGATCTGCTTTCTCGCATAGTTCAGTCTGCTTTTCGTCGTCCCGTCCGCCGCTTCCATGATCCTCGCCACCTCGGAGAGGGGCAGGCCGTTGAAATAATAGAGGATGACGGCGGTTCTCTGAAGATCCGGCAGACTTTCCACGATGCCCTTGACGATCTCGCGCTTCTCCGCCTGGTCTGCGTATTGCTCCGGCAGAAAATCCTCGCCGACCTCCTCGATGGAACCGAGGACGGCGTCCTCCTCCTCCCCGTCCCGAAACAGCATCGGCTTCCGTTTCTTCAGATGATTTTTGCTCAGATTCGCCACGATCGTTTTCAGCCACGGCACAAACGCCCCGTCGTCCCGCAGGCGAGGCAGGTTCCGGAACGCCTTGACATAGCTTTCCTGCACGAGGTCCTGCGCGTCGTCCTCGTTGCGCACGATTTCCAGCGCGGTAAAATACGCCGACCTCCTTGTTTCGTTGTAAATCTCTTCCAGCGCGCCGGCGTCGCCGGCCTTTGCCCTTCTCACGACTTCCGCGTCCATTTTCACACCCCTCCGTCCAATTGATATGCAGGCTTCCGCCCCGAATTGCCGCGGCGGCCGGCCGGACCGCATCCCCCGCCCTTTTCCGCCGCGGATGAAAGCCCTCCGTTTCCTGAGACAATCGGCGGAGGGCTCCGGTTTTAAAATCCGGAATATTTATCGGCAAATTTTTGTAAATACTTATTCTTTTTCGAAAATTCCTGTTCGGCCGGCGGCCTTTTCCGCGCCGGTCCGAAGGACGCCTCCGGCATCAAAAAGGGACTGCGAATCCGGTTAAAACAGGATTCGAAGCCCCTTTTCCGGCGCCCGCCGGGAATGCTCCGGTTTCGGGTTCAGTCTTTTGGGCCGTCTCCGGATGGCTTTCCGTCGTCGCCCACCCGCAGCATCCGGTATCCGACGCCGATATGGGTTTGGATGTATTTCGGGCGGGAAGGCGTCTTTTCGATTTTTTTCCTGAGGGTCGCCATAAAGACGCGCAGCGCGGAGACGTCGCTGGAATAGTCGCCCCAGATTTCGTGCAGGATATAATTGTGGGTCAGAACCTTGCCGATGTTTTTCGCCAGGAGGCAGAGCAGCTTGTACTCGATCGGCGTCAGGTGGATCTCTTCGCCGCCCCGCCAGACGCTCCCCGCGGCGTAGTCGATTTTGAGCTCCCCGTTCGTAAAGACGGTGGAGTCCCGGCGGAGCTTTTCGCCGTCGTAACGGACGCGGCGCAGGCTGACCCGGAGCCTTGCGAGCAGCTCGTCGACACTGAACGGCTTCGTCAGGTAATCGTCGGCGCCGGCGTCCAGCGCGTCTATTTTGTCCCTGTCCTCGCTGCGGGCGCTGACGACGATGATGGGCGTGTTCGACCAGGTCCGCACTTTTCGGATGATACCGACCCCGTCCATGTCCGGCAGGCCCAGATCCAGGATGATGACGTCCGGCCGCTTGGAAACGGCCTCCAGCAGGGAGGCTTCGCCGGTTTCGGCCGTGTGATAAAGGTATCCCTGTGTTTCCAGAGTCGTGGTGATCAGGTTCCGGATGGCCTTGTCGTCCTCCACAACCAGAATCAAAGGTTTATTCATGAAGATTCACCTCCGCCGCCCGCAGGGTAAAGCGGAATACCGCGCCGTGCGGGTCGTTGTCCTTTATGTCAATTTTGCCGCCGTGCGCGCGGACGATGGACTTGCAGAGATAGAGCCCCAGCCCGAGGCCGCGGCGGCCGTCCCCGCGGGCGTTGTTCGCCGTGTAGAACATTTCGAACAGCTTGGATTTCGCCTCTGCGGGGATCCCGGGACCGTCGTCGGCGACTTCCACCACCACCATCCGCCCCTTCCGCCTTGCCGAAACGACGATGCGGGATCCGGCGGGCGTGTATTGGATGGCGTTGTTGACAAGATTGATCAGGACCTGGATGATCAGGCGGGAATCCATCTTTGCCATCAGGAGCTCGTCGTCCAGAACGGTTTCGATTTTATGCTCCGAGCTGTTCCGATTGATGTGGCGCAGCGCCTCCGCGACGACCTCTTCCAGGAGTTCGGGCTGCAGGTTCAGACTCAGGGTCCCGTTGTCGATCTTTGTGATGGAGAGCAGGTTCTCCACCAGATCGATCAGCCACATGGAGTCGTCGTAAATATCGGCGGAAAGTCTCTTTTTCTGTTCTTCGTTCAGAACCCCGGAATTTCTCATGAGGACCCCCGCATTGCCTGAAATGCTGGTCAGCGGCGTGCGCAGGTCGTGGGAGATCGTCCGGAGCAGATTGGCGCGGAGCTGCTCCTGCTGGATCTGGAGCGAGATCTGTTTCTGCGATTCGTTGAGCCGCTCCTTTTCCAGAGCGAGCGCGCACTCGCCCAGCATGGCGATCGTCAGGTTCTTTTCGAACGCTTCCAGCGGAGCCTCCCGGTCCATCGCGATGCCCACCACGGCAAGGACCCGGCTGCCCCCGCGCACCGCAAAATACAGGCATCCGGCGGCGGACAGCGTGTTTGTCGTCGCGCCGGCCCGTTTGTTGTTTTTGTAGACCCACTCGGCCACCGCGCGTTCGTTCGTCTCCAGATAAACCCGCGGGTCCCGTCCGGCATCCGCCTGCGGAAAAACCATCGGATCGGACAGCATGTTTTGCCGCGCCGGATAAAAGATCACCGTTCTGTCCAGCAGTTTCACCATCTGCCGCGCGGTTTCGCTCAGGATTTCCGTCTGGTCCTTTGCCTGCTGCAGCTTTCTGCTGGTTTCCAGCAGCACTTCCGTGCGGGAGGCTTTCTGCGCCGACTGCCGGGCCTGCTTTTTGATGCGCTCCGTCAGCGTGCTGGTGATGAAGGCCGCGGCCAGCATCACCAGAAATGTGATCGGGTAGCCGGAGGCGTACGCCCGCAGGGACAGGCGCGGATTGATGAAGACGAAATCGAACACGATGACGCTGCAGACCGAAGCCACCGCGCTGTAGATCCAGCTCGGCGTGACGATCGCGGTCAGGAGCACGCCGAGGATGTACACCGTGACGATGTTCGCCTCGTTGAAGCCCAGGGAGGCGAACCAGATCGCGATCAGGGTGGACAACAAAAGGATTCCCGCGGATTTCGCGGCTTCCGGCAGGACCGGCCGCGGCGGTTTTGAAAATTTCGGGGCCCGGATCGAAGCCGGGGGCTGCGTGTCCGGAATGATGTAAATGTCCAGATTCGGCGCCAGCGCGATCAGCCTGTCGACAAAGCTCGAGCGTGCGAACCGCCGCTTTCCCCGGTCGGAACGTCCCAGGACGATCTTGGAAACGCGGCTGACCTTGGCGTATTCGGCGATCTGTTCCGGGATCTCCTCGCCGTACACCGTCGCGATCTGCGCGCCGAGCTGTTCGGCCAGCCTCAGGTTTTTCCGCAGGGCCGCCCGGTTCCTGTCCTCCAGCTCCCGCGTTCCGGGCGTTTCCACAAACAGCGCCGTGAACACGCCGTGGAAGGCGTCCGCCATCCGCGCCGCCGCGCGGATGACCCGCGCGTTGGAAGGGGCCGACGACAGGCAGGCCAGAATATGCTCGTTTCCGTCGGCCGGCTGGTTTTCCCGGCCCTTTCCGGCTCTCCGCGCCTTTTGCGCGATCTGATCCGCGGTGCAGCGCAGCGCGATTTCCCGCAGCGCGGTCAGCGTTTCCTTTGTGAAGAAAGAAGGAATTTTCCGGTCAGCTCCGCTTTGCGTGCCGAGCCGTTCCAGCAGACGGTCCGGCTCCAGGTCGACAAGTTCCACCTCGTCCGCCTGATCGAATACGCTGTTCGGAATGCGCTCCTGCACGGAGACGCCCGTGATCGAGGCGATCCTGTCGTTCAGGCTCTCCAGGTGCTGGACGTCGACGGCGGTGCATACGCTGATGCCCGCCTGCAGCAGTTCCTCCACGTCCTGGTACCTTTTTTTGTGGCGGCAGCCCTCCGCGTTGGCATGGGCCAGATCGTCCACCAGAATCACTTCCGGGCGCCGCCGAAGCGCCCGGTCAAGATCGAACTCCCGCTGGCCGCTGCGGCCGGCGCCTTCCGGGGCCGCCGTCAGAGGCGGGAGAACTTCCAGCCCTTCCAGCAGAGCCTCCGTTTCGGGACGGCCGTGGGACTCGATATAGCCGGCGAGGACGTCCACACCATTTTCCCTCGCTTCCCGGGCGTCCCTGAGCATCGCGGTGGTTTTGCCGACGCCCGCCGCATAGCCGAAATAAATCCGCAGTCTGCCGCGCGCTTTTCCCGCAGGCAGCCTGGAAAGCTGCCGCAGCAGCAGATCGGGGTCCGTCTGATGAATCGCCATGAAAGATGCCTCTTCCTTTCCCGTCTTTTTTTAGTATACCATAACCGGAATCAGGATCCCATTATGATTGCGCCGCGGGCATTAAGATTCCATTAAGACACCCGGATTTTTCCGCGGAATGCCGAAAGACGGTCCGGCCTCCCGTTCGAAAATATCCGGTTTGCCGCAAAACAGCGGATTTTGGACGTCTTTCTTTTAAAAAACGAGACAAACTATACCGTATGCGAAACGGCGGAAAAAGAAAAATCCGTCTTAATGGGATTTTAATGCCCCGGCTTGAATCCGAACACCGTCTTAATGGGGAAAAGCCTATACTTGTTTTCACAGTCCGGTCTGCCGCATGGACGGTTTTCCCCCGGATTCCGCATGGGAAAACCGGACGCGCCGGCGGCAGGGAAATCACGTTGAAGGAGAGATCGAATCACGGCGATGAATACGACCGCAAACGAGACAGAAAACATACACAAGCTCACCGCCCCGGAGGTTTACCAGGCTTTGGGGACGGAATCCGGCGGTTTGTCGGAATCCGAGGCGGGAGCCCGCGTGCGCCGGTTCGGAAAGAACGAGCTGCCCCGGCAGAAGGGCAAACCGCTGATCTGGCAGTTCCTTTCGAATTTTACGCATCTGATGGCCATCCTGCTGTGGGTGGCCGGGATCATCGCTTTGATCGCGAAGTTGCCGGAACTTGCGGTCGCAATCTGGCTTGTGAACGTCATCAACGGCCTCTTCAGCTTCTGGCAGGAATTCCGCGCGGGGAAGGCCATCGAGGCGCTGAAAAAGCTGTTGCCCGCCTATGTCCGGGTCGTGCGGGACGGCCGGGAGCAGAAGCTGCTCGCGGAGGACCTGGTCCCGGGAGACCTGATCCTGCTGTCCGAGGGCGACCGCATTTCGGCGGACGCGCGCCTTGTGGAGGACAACGACCTGCGGGTCGACCAGTCGACGCTGACCGGAGAATCGAATCCCGTCCGCAAAAACAGCGATGCGGTGCTGAAGGGCGATCTGTCCCAGGTGGAAATGCCCAACATGGTGTTTGCCGGAACGACCATTTCATCCGGGACCGGACGGGCCGTGGTCTGCGGCACCGGGGCACATACGGAATTCGGCAAGATCGCCAACCTGACCCAGAATCTGAAGGAAGTTCAGAGCCCCTTACAGAGGGAGATCGGGAATCTGACCAAAAAGATTTCCGGCATTGCCGTTACCATCGGCGTCATCTTTTTCGTTCTGGCCATTTTCCTGGCGGGGAACGCGCCGGTCGCCGCGTTCATTTTTGCGATGGGCATGATCGTGGCGTTTATCCCGGAGGGCCTGCTGCCGACCGTGACGCTGTCGCTCGCGATGGCCGTCCAGCGCATGGCGAAGCGGAACGCGCTGATCAAACGGCTGTCCGCCGTGGAGACGCTCGGATGCGCGACGGCCATCTGCACCGATAAAACCGGAACGCTGACCCAGAATGAAATGACCGTCACCAACATCTGGATGGACGGGCACGATCTGGAAGTGACGGGCGTGGGCTACGACGCCGCGAACGGGAAAATCCTGAAGGAGGGGCAGCGGGTTCCGTCCGGAGACAAGGAACTTTCGGAACTGCTGACGGTGGCGGCTTTGTGCTGCAACGCCCGCCTGATCCCCCCGGAGGGGGAGTCCAAAAACTTTACCGTGCTCGGCGATCCGACCGAAGCCTCGATCCTGGTCGCCGCCCGGAAAGACGGCCTGGATCTGAAGCGGCTGAACACCGAGATCCCGCGCCTGCGCGAGCTCCCGTTCGATTCGCGGCGCAAACGGATGAGCACCATCCATCAGGTGCCGGACGGGACTAGGTCCGCGTTTGTCAAAGGGGCCCCGAAGGAAGTGCTGGAGCTCTGCGCCCGCCGCAGGCAGGGCGGGACCTCCGTCCCGATGACGAAGGACGATTTTGCGAACGTGATGGCCGTCAACGACGAATACGCCCGGAACGGCCTGCGCGTGCTGGCGGTGGCGACCCGCACGCTGACCGGAGACGCGGCGCTGCCCGTCAGTCTGAGCGAATACACGCCTGAACTGGTGGAGCGGGACCTGACCTTTCTCGGGCTGGTCGCCATGGTCGACCCGCCCCGTCCCGACGTGGCGAACGCCGTCAAGGAGTGCCATAACGCCGGGATCCGCATCATCATGATGACCGGCGATTACGGGCTGACCGCGGAGAGCATCGCGCGGCGGATCGGTATTGTCCGGGGCGAGCATCCGAAGATCGTCACGGGCGTCGAGCTCCAGAAGATGAAGACGGAAGAACTCAAAAGGGCACTGAAGGGCGAAGTGATCTTCGCGCGCGTCGCCCCCGAGCAGAAGCTGCAGGTCGTCAGCGCCCTGCAGGAGATGGGGGAGATCGTGGCGGTCACCGGCGACGGCGTCAACGATTCGCCGGCGCTGAAGAAGGCGGATATCGGCGTCGCCATGGGAATTACGGGCACGGATGTCGCCAAGGAAGCCGCCGACATGATCCTGACGGACGACAACTTCGCCTCGATCGTCCATGCGGTTGAGGAAGGACGGGCCGTTTATCAAAATATCCAAAAATTCGTGATCTATGTTTTCAACAGCAATATCTCGGAAGCGGTTCCGTGTGCGCTTTATCTGTTTTCGCGCGGAGCCATTCCGCTGCCGCTGACCATCATGCAGGTGCTGTCCATCGACCTGGGCACCGATATGGTCCCGGCCATGGGGCTCGGCGCGGAAAAGCCGGATGCCGGCGTGATGAACGTTCCGCCGCGTTCCCAAAAGGAATCCCTGCTGAGCCGGAAACTGATGATGCGGGCTTTCCTGTGGTACGGGCTGCTTGAATCCGCCTTCAGTACGGCGGCGTATTTCTTCGCCAACGCCCTGCACGGCTGGCCCGCCGTTCCGCTCGCTTCGGGCGGGGAGGTTTACCGGCTGGCAACGACCATGACGTTTGCGGGCATCGTGCTGTCGCAGGTCGGTGTGGTTTTTGGCTGCCGGACCGACCGGTCCTCCGTCATCAAAAAGGGACTGCTCGGCAATCGGATGATTCTGGCGGGCATCGCGGTCGAGCTGGCCATCGTGCTGCTGTGGTCTTATCTGCCGTTCGAAGGGCTGCACGCCCTGTTCAACACGGCGCCGCTGGGCGGGCGGGATTGGCTGCTTTTGATTGTGTTCCCGCCGCTGATGCTGTTCCTCGACGAACTGCGCAAATGGTTTCTCCGCCGCCGTGACCGGAACAAAAAGCACGGCAATTCAACACAGGGAGATGTCTGACGAATGAAAATTATTGTCGTAGGCTGCGGGCGCAACGGTTCCGGTCTTGCGGCGGCGCTCGCCCAAAACGGCCACTCCGTCACCGTGGTCGATTCGAACCCGGCTGCTTTTTCGCAGCTCGGGAAGGATTTTCCGGGAAATACCGTCCAGGGCATCGGCTTTGACCAGGACGTTCTGCTGAAGGCGGGGATCGACCGGACCGACGCGCTGGCCGCTTTTACCGCGAGCGACGAATCCAACGCGGTCATCGCCCGCATCGCGCGCGAAATCTACCATGTGCCGAAGGTTGTGGCAAGGCTTTACGAGCGGGGAAAAGCAGAAATCTACAGGCGGCTCGGGATCCAGACCCTGTCCTCGACGACGTGGGGGATCCAGCGGGCGATGGACATTCTGTCCTATTCCCCCCTGAACGCGGTTTTCAGCTTCGGCAACGGCGACGTGGAGCTGGTCAAGATCGAGGTTCCGTCCCTGGTGGCCGGGCGCAAGGTCAACGACCTGACGGTGCTCGGGGACATTCATGTGGTCGCCATCGAGCGGGAAGGCGGGACGATCCTGCCGACGGCGGGCACCGTGTTCCGGCGCGGGGATATGCTGTATATTGCGGTGAACGTCGCCTCGGGCGGCCAGCTGAAAAAACTGTTGGGCCTGAACGGCGGGGAGGAGATGTAACCATGAAAATCATCGTTGTGGGCGGCGGGCAGGTCGGCTCCTATCTGGCGTCGCTGCTCACGGAACGCGGCCATGAAGTGAAAGTGATGGAGGCGCGGGAACCGCGGGCCGAAGTCCTGCGGAAAAGCCTGCCCGAAGACACCGTCATCCATGGGAACGGAACGGATCCGGTGACGCTGGAGTCGGCGGGCGTGCGGCATACCGATGTGGTTGCCGCCGTGACCGGTTCGGATGAAACGAACCTTGTGATCGCGACCCTTGCCAAGCTGGAATACGGCGTCCGCCGCGTGGTCGGGCGCGTGAACAACCCCAAAAACGCGTGGCTGTTCACGCCCGTGATGGGAGTGGACGCGGCGCTCAATCAGGCCGACGTGATGGCGCATCTTGTCGCGGAGGAGATGTCCATGGGCGACATGATGACGCTGCTCAAGCTGCACGGGGGCAAATATTCGCTGATCGAGCGCATGGCCGGCCCTTCGTCCCCGGTCTCCGGAAAAATGCTGCGGGACATCGAGCTGCCCAGGGAATGCGTATTGGTCGCGGTCATCCGCGATTCCGACCTGCTGATTCCGCGGGGCGACACGGCGATCCGGGCGGGCGATAAACTGATCGCCATCACGCATGTGGATCAGCTTCAAAAGCTGGACGACATATTCGGGGCGGAAGCGTAACGGACGCTGGCCGCATGAAAACGGAAAAAGGTGCGCGGTCGGGATGAAATTCAGGGAGTTTGGAGACAGGAACCGCCCGACGGTGATCCTGCTGCACAGGGAAGGGCTTTCCTGGTGGTCGCTGGAAGGCGTCATCCGCCGCTTGGAGGAAAACTACCACGTCGTCGCGCCCGTGATCGACGGACACGGGGAGGACGGGACGACGGCTTTCGTCAGCATCCAGAACTCCGCGCAGAAGCTGATCCGGTATATCGACGCAAACTGCCGCGGGAGCGTGTTCGCCGTCGGCGGGCTGTGCCTGGGGGCGCAGATCGCGGTCGAAATCCTTTCCAGACGGACGGATATTGCGAAATATGCGGTTCTGGAAAGCGCGGCGGTCTGCCCGGCCGGAAAAATCGGCCGGCTTTTGGCTCCGGTCTGCGGCTTGTTCGGATGGTTCGCGGTCAGAAACCGGTGGGTTGCGGGGATCCTGGCGAAGCGCTTTCGCTTCCCGGAAGAACGGTTCGACCGGTATTACCGGGACGGCCTGGGAACCTCCGGAAAATCCCTGCTCCGTGCGGGGAGGGCTTCCCGGACCTATTCGGTCCCCGACGGAATCCGAAACACAACGGCCAAAGTCCTGGTGATCGTCGGGACGCGGGAACTGCGTCGGATGGACCGGTCCGTGCGCAAACTGATGAGCGCCGTACCCGTCTGCGAGGTATGCGTTGCGCCCGGAACGCGGCGCGGGGAATTCACGCTGGTCCGCCCGATGGAATATCTCGCTCTGCTGAAACATCTGATGAAATGAATCAATTTTCCTGTACGGAACCATATCGCGCCCGGGCCCTTTTAAAATAAAACAAGCGCCAAGCACGATGTTTTCCACGGCGGCCGTTCGGGTCCGGATGTGGAGAACATGTGGAGAAAAAGGATTGAAGAAAGGGCTGTGCAAATGAAAGCCGGGAACACGCCGGCCAGTCATCCCTCCGATCGGGGGGAGTGCCGTTCGCTCGAAGTGACCGAGTACCGCCGGGAAAAGTACCGGGCCTATACGGTAACGGGCGGGGAAGCGGGGCGCGTGGCGGCGCTCGCCGATATTCCGGACGGTTCTGTCCGATGGATCAATATCGACGGTCGGTGCCCGGAACCGGTGCTGCGCCGGCTCGGGCAGGCGTTCCGGATCCATCCGCTGATCATACGGGATCTCTTCAACCGCGCGCAGCGGGCGAAGGTCGAGGAATATCGGAACTATCTCCACATCGTGGCGAAAATGATCTATTACGCGGACGGCAGGCTCGTGGTGGAGCATGTCAACCTGATTCTGGGGTCCAACTACGTCATTACGGTGGGGGAAACGGCGGGCGATGTGTTCGACGGAGTCCGCGCCCTGCTGCAGAATGAGGACGCTTATGTGCGGACGGCCGGGTCGGATTATCTAGCCTACCTGCTGCTCGACGCGATTGTGGAAGGGTATTTTGATGTGTTGGACGTGCTGGACCAGAAGATCGACGAACTCGAGGAAGAGGTGATGTCCGTCACGTCCCAGGAGCATCTGCACGCCATCCGGGAAATCAAAAAGGAGCTGCTGGTGGTCAACAAGAACATCAGGCCGCTGCGCGACGTCGCCTCCATCATTGAAAAGCCGTCGTCGGGATTCATTCATCCGTCGATGGAGCCTTATCTGAGGGATATTTACAACCACGTCGCGCAGGCGATCGATTCCACGGAGACGAGCCGGGAGCTGCTGTCCGGCCTGGCGGATCTGCACATGTCGAACACGAGCTACAAGCTCAACGAAATCATGAAGGTCCTGACCATCATCTCCACCCTCTTTATCCCGCTGACGTTCATCGTGGGCGTTTACGGCATGAATTTCCGCTATATGCCGGAGCTTGGATTCAAGTGGGGATACGGGATCACCTGGGCGGTCATGGTCGTCATTGCGTGCTGCATGGTTCTGTTTTTCAAGAAGAAGAAATGGTTTTAGGACCCGCTCCCGCAAAGATCGAAACAAATCCGGACTTTCCCGCGGCGGGGAGCCCGGATTTTTCTTTTCCGAATCATGCCATTTCCGCGGGAAGAATGTCCCGCGTCCAGGCGCGAAAGCAAATTCGGAACGTCTGGGCTTCAAACGTAAAAAATAATTTGGGGTGAGCAAGAGTGGAAAAAAGGCTGCCGGTTTCTTCTTACGCCGCCGTGGGAAGCATGCTTTTCGGCCTGTTTTTCGGGGAGGGAAACCTGATTTTTCCGGTCCATATGGGACAGGAAGCGGGGGCGTCACCGACAGTCCCGCCGTCCGGAGCGTTCTGGATTTTTACCGGGAATTTGTTCCGCTCTTCAGCATCGGGATGGGCTGGACGGTCCCGATGATCGCCGGCTTTGCGCTCGGGTTCGCCGTCGCTTTTTTCAGCCGCGGGGGAAAGCGGACCGAGGCCGCCGGACGGTGACGGCCTTCCCGCCGTCTTTGTCATTCGGCCTTCCCGCCGCGCGGCGCGGGTCCCCGCGGGCCGGGAAACCCGAAGGGAACGAGGATGCGGGGAGTTCCAAAAAGAAAGCGAAAATGTTCAAAACAATTGTTCTTTGTAAACAATTGTTGCAGGAGAGCAGGAATTTTATGCAATTCGACGTTGCAAATCGACCGCTCAGGCAGTATAATAATAAAAATCATATGATAGGCTGATGGGGTGGAAGACCGGCTGACTGCGCAAGTGGTGCGGCTTTTTTTATATTGATTGATTTTAGCGAACAAAAGCGGTACCAGATCGAAGCAATCGGCCGGATCTGAAGAAAAACAGGAGGAATGATTCATGAAAAACAAACAACGAATGTTGGCGGCTGCCTTAGCGATGGTGATGGCGGCCATGCCGCTGGCGGGCTGTTCAAAAGGCGGCGGCGGGGCCGACACCATCAAAATCGGCGGGCTTGCCCCGCTGACCGGCAACGTGTCCGTATACGGCATCGCGACGAACAACGGCGCGCAGCTGGCGGTCGAGGCCGCGAACGCAAAGGGCGGCGTCCTAGGCAAGAAGATCCAGTACGTCTATTATGATGAAAAAGGCGACGCGACGGAGGCGGTCAACGCCTACAACAAGCTGGTCCAGAACGACGAGGTCGTCGGCCTGGTCGGCGACGTGACCTCCGTTCCGTGCATCGCGGTCGCGCAGGAATCCGCGAAGGACGGCCTGCCGATGATCACGGCCACCGGCACGGCGTCGTCGATTACGACCGCGGGCGAAAACGTGTTCCGCGCCTGCTTTACCGACCCGTACCAAGGGCAGGTCATGTCGGAGTATTCCGCAAAGAAACTCGGCGCAAAGACCGCGGCCATCCTGTACAACATGGCGGACGACTACTCTTCCGGCGTGGCGGAGGCTTTTGAAAAAGAGTCGAAGGCCGCCGGGATCACCGTTGTGGAAAAGCAGGCCTACCAGAACAACGACGTCGATTTCAAATCCCAGCTTCAGACCATCAAGGGCAAGAATCCGGACATCCTGTTCCTGCCGGTGTATTACCAAGACGTCGCGCTGATCTCCGTGCAGGCGAAGCAGCTTGGCATCAAGGCCACGCTGATGGGCGTGGACGGCTGGGACGGCGTCCTTGAAAAGATCGACAAGAGCAACGTGAGCGCGGTCGACGGCGCCTATTTCTGCAGCCAGTACTCCGCAGAGAGCGAAGACCCGGCCGTGCAGCAGTTCATTAAGGACTACAAGGCGAAATACAAGGCGGAGCCGAACATGTTCGCGGTGCTGGGCTACGACGCGATGAACATCATGCTCGAGTCGATCAAAAACGCCGGGTCGACCGATTCCGAAAAAGTGGTGGATGCGATGAAGGGCATCAAGTTCAAGGGCCTGACGGGCGACATCACCTTCGACAAGGACCGCAACCCGGTCAAGTCGGCGGCGATCACGACCATCCATGACGGCTCCTACAAGTTTGTCGAATACTTCAAGAAATAAAATGGGAATCGGGATTCTTTTGCAAAAAGAGGGCGGCGGGTTTGCCCTCTTTTCCCGTGAGCGGAAATAGGAAGGTGTTAAAATGGATTTTTTGTCGCAGATCGTCAACGGGCTTGGCATCGGCAGCATTTATGCCCTTGTGGCGCTCGGATACAGCATGGTGTACGGGATCGTACAGCTGATCAATTTTGCGCACGGCGACATTATCATGGTCGGGGCTTATGTGACCTATCTGATCCTCGTTGTCGGCGGAGCGCCGCTTTGGGCGGCGGTCGTCGCTTCGATCTTGTTCTGCGCCCTGGCCGGCGTGCTGATCGAGCGCCTGGCGTACCGGCGGCTTCTGAGCCAGAACGCCCCCCGGATCTCGCTGCTGATTACGGCCATCGGCGTCAGCATCTTTCTTGAAAACCTGTTTCAGCTGCTCTTCACGTCCTCGGCGAAGTCCATGCCGAACCTGTTTCCCGGCCCGCCGGTTTCGCTGGGCGGGCTCCAGGTCGGGCGGGTGACGGCCATCACGCTGGTCACCTCCATCACGCTGATGCTTCTGCTTCAGCTCCTGGTCAGCAGGAGCAAGATCGGCAAGGCCATGCGCGCGACGTCCGAGGATACCGGCGCGGCCAAGCTGATGGGCATCAGCACGGAGATGGTCGTCGCGTTCACCTTCGCCGTCGGGTCCGGCCTTGCGGCGGTCGGCGCCGTCCTCTACTGCGGCGCGTACCCGCTGATCAATCCGTATATGGGGAATCTGCTGGGACTCAAGGCGTTTGTGGCGGCCGTGCTCGGCGGCATCGGCAGCATTCCGGGCGCCATGTTCGGCGGCTTTCTGATCGGCGTGGCCGAAAGCCTGACAAAGGCGGCCGGCGGATCCCAGATTACGGACGCCGTCGTGTTCGGCATTTTGATTCTGGTCCTGCTCTGCAGGCCGTCCGGCCTGTTCGGCAGCAACGTCCGCGAAAAGGTTTGAGGGGGCGCGGCATGGAGATGAAGAACACGGATTCCCGGCTTTCCGCCGCTGCCCCATCCGGACAGAAAAGATGGGTTTCGTGGCTGACGAACTTTCTGCTGGTCGCCCTGCTTTACGGCGCTTTCGCGGTCCCGATCGCGAATAAAAGCATCAACCGCTATTACAGCGGCATCCTGATCATGATCTGCATCAACATCATCCTGACGGTCAGCCTGAACCTGGTGAGCGGCTTTCTGGGGCAGCTGGTGCTTGGGCACGCCGGGTTCATGTCGGTGGGAGCCTATACGTCCGCGCTGTTTGCCATGAATTCCGGCCTGCCGATCGGCGCGGCGTTTCCGCTGGGACTGGTTCTCGGCGGGCTGGTCGCCGCGCTGTTCGGCCTTGTGATCGGCGTGCCGGCGCTGCGTCTGCACGGCGACTATCTCGCCATCATCACGCTTGGTTTCGGCGAAATCATCCGGGTGCTGATCCTTGCGACGCCGTTCACCGGCGGAGCGCGCGGCCTGACGGTGAAGACCCGGATTTCCCGGCAGCCGTCCGTCTATTTTACCTGGGCGTTTTTCATCGCCGCGCTGACGGTCTTCATCGTCTATGCGTTCATTCATTCCCGGCACGGGCGCTCGGTCGTGGCGATCCGCGAGGATGAGATCGCCGCGGAGGCCGCCGGCGTCAACACGACGTACTATAAGCTGCTCACGTTTATCCTTTCGGCGTTTCTCGCGGGCGTCGCGGGCGGCCTTTACGCCAATCATGTCGGGGCTCTGACGCCGGTGAAGTTCGACTTCAACTATTCGACGGAGCTTCTGGTCATGGTGGTCCTCGGCGGAATGGCCTCGATCACGGGGTCGATCATCTCCGCCAGCGTTCTGACCGTGCTGCCGGAACTGCTGCGCGATTTTTCCAGCTACCGCATGCTGGTCTATTCGATCATTCTGATTATCGTCATGCTTTTCAAACCCTCGGGACTGATGGGGGAGCGCGAGTTTTCGATGAAGAAGCTGATCGGTTTTCTCCGCGCCGCAGGCGCAAAACGGCGGAAACCGGGCGGCGGTAAGGGAGGCGCATGATTATGTCCGTACTGGAAACCAAAAATCTTGGAATCGCTTTCGGCGGCCTTCAGGCGCTGGATGATGTGCATTTTGCCCTCGACCCGGGGGAGATTATGGGTCTGATCGGTCCGAACGGCGCGGGAAAAACCACGGTTTTCAACCTGTTGACCAGCGTCTATGCCCCGACGGAAGGGGAAATCAAGCTCGGCGGGCGGAACATCATCGGCGAAAAGACATATCGGATCACCCGCAACGGCATTGCGCGCACGTTCCAGAATATCCGGCTTTTTAAAAATATGACGGTGATCGAGAACGTCAAGATCGCCATGAACAGCCAGATGCATTACTCGGTGCTGTCCGGCATCTGCCGCCTGCCTTCCTCCCGGCGGGAGGAAAGGAAGGTTTCGGCCCGGGCGCATGAGCTGCTGAAGGTCTTCGGGCTGGATTCCGACGCGCACGGCCTGGCCAAAAACCTGCCCTACGGCAAGCAGCGCAAGCTGGAGATCGCCCGCGCGCTCGCGTCGAACCCGAAGGTTCTGCTGCTCGACGAACCCGCGGCCGGGATGAACCCGACGGAGACCAACGAGCTGATGCAGACCATCAAGCTGATCCGCGACCGCTTCGGAACGGCCATCCTGCTCATCGAGCACGATATGAACTTTGTCATGGGCATCTGCGAGCGGATCGTGGTCCTCGACTACGGAAAGATCATTGCCGAAGGCAACCCGGAAGAAGTCCGCAGCAACCCGAAGGTGATCACCGCATACCTCGGGGGTGAATAGGATGGGCGTCATGCTGTCCGTCAGGGACCTGCAGATTTACTACGGCGCCATCCACGCCATCAAGGGGATCTCGTTCGAGGTGGGCGAGGGCGAGATCGTCACGCTGATCGGCGCCAACGGAGCCGGCAAGACGACGACCCTGCACGCCATCTCCGGACTGCTCCGCCCGCAGAGCGGAGAGATCACGTTCTGCGGCCACGACCTGTGCAAGACCGAGGCGCATAAAATCATCCGCCTCGGCCTTGCGCAGGTGCCGGAGGGCAGGCGGATTTTTTCAAAGATGACCGTCCAGGAAAATCTGGAAATGGGCGCCTACATCCGAAACGACGAGAAGGAGATATCGCAGAATTTCGAACGCGTGTTTAAACGCCTTCCCCGCCTGAAAGAGCGCCGGAAGCAGATCGCCGGGACGCTGAGCGGCGGCGAGCAGCAGATGCTCGCCATCGGCCGCGCGCTGATGTGCGACCCGAAGATGCTGCTGCTGGACGAACCTTCGATGGGTCTTTCGCCGCTTCTGGTCAACGAAATTTTCGAGATTGTCCGTCAGGTGAACGCCTCCGGCGTTACGGTGCTGCTGGTGGAGCAGAACGCGAAGAAGGCGCTTGAAATCGCCAGCCGCGCTTATGTCCTCGAAACCGGAACGATCGTGATGCAGGGCGATGCGGACGAGCTGGCCAACAACGAACAGGTCCGCCGGGCGTATCTCGGCGGATGACCGTTTTTTTAAAATTCCGAATCCATGTTTCCAATCGAACGGGAGAAGGCTTCCGGCGCACCGTGCGCCGGAAGCCTTCTCCCGTTCCGCGCCCATATCGAAAACGGTATGGACGTTTTTTGCCTTTTGGGTCCGTTTGCGCCGTGTTTCTCACGGGCGTACCTGATGCGTTTTCCTCCACATGGACGGCGATATGCCGTACATCCTTTTAAAGGAAGTGTAAAAGTAGTTGGTGTTGGAGATCCCGATGCGCACGGATATTTCGGAGATCGGGAGTGCGG
>ENA-UOOI01001286-UOOI01001286.1-fermentation-metagenome-genome-assembly--contig:-NODE-1286-length-26906-cov-4.377602_pt1 | contig 26906 bp, 23 predicted proteins | sample MGYA00245779_ERZ724027 | MGnify/ENA primary metagenome ERZ724027 (study PRJEB28704, sample SAMN03018318) | fermentation metagenome | biome: anthropogenic terrestrial biome; feature: soil; material...
CCCTCCAGCTCTTCGTTCACTATGTCGTCGGGATTATTTAAGATTCGTTGCATACCGTAACATCCCTTTTGTTAAATTTTGGGGCCGCCGCCTCGTCGGACGGCCGCATGGCGGACCGTAAAACCGTTTTAGCCAAAAATAGAGGATTCTGTCGAGAAATCGGAGGGAAGCGGCGGCCCTGTATGATGGAATGACTTACAATCAGAATTTGAAAGCGATCTTGAAGTCGCCGTATTTGCCGGTCGCATAGTCGAACGCTTTTCCCCACTCGTCAAGGCTGAAGAAGGTCCGGATCACGCCGTTCGTCCTGAGGTTCCCGTTGCAGATGTTGTCGATGACGAACGGGAAGCAGTACGGGCTCAGGTGGACGCCCAGGACGTCCAGCTCCTTTTCGTCGCTGATGACGGACCAGTCCACGGTGGTCGGCTCCGCGAACACGCTGAACTCCACGAAGCGGCCCAGCTTCCGGACCATGGCGAGCCCCTGCAGCACGCTCGACGGGTGGCCCGTCGCCTCGATGTAAATATCGCAGCCGTAGCCGTCGGTCAGCTTCATGATCTCGGCGGTGACGTCCGTATTTTTCGGGTTGAACACCAGATCCGCGCCGAATTCCTTCGCCTTTTGCAGCCTGGAATCGACCATGTCCAGAACGATCAGATGCTTCGGATTCTTCATCCGCGCATAGGTGATCATCCCGAGGCCGAGGGTCCCGGCGCCGGAGACGACGACGGTGTCTTCGCAGCCGATCTGCGCGCGGTCGACGCAGTGCTTGGAGCAGCTGTACGGCTCGATGAGCAGCGCCTTTTCCAGCGGGAGGTCCTCCGGGACCCGGTGGACGATCGCCGTTTTCGGGAAGCGGACGTACTCCGCCATGCCGCCGTTGGTCTCTTTCTGGAAGCCGAACAGGTAATGCGGCTGGCACATCCAGTAATGGCCGTCTTTACAGTATCTGCATTTTCCGCAGGGGACAATCTGGTCGGCCGTGACCCGCTCGCCGACCTTGTAATCCGCGACGTTTGCGCCGACTTCCACGATATGGCCGAGAAGCTCGTGCCCCGGAATGAACGGGGGCCTCACCCACGAGGGCTTGGTTCCGTCGCCCCAGAACCTCGCGGCGCCGTGCTGGCACTTCAGGTCGCCGGCGCAGATGCCGCAGCCCTCCGTTTTGACGATCATATCGTCAGGGCCGCACTCCGGAGTCGGGAACGAAGACTCCAGACGGTAATCCCCCTTGCCATAGGCAACCAGCGCCTTCATGGTCTTCGGATAGTTTGACATAAAAAACAATCTCCTTTTCTTGAATTTGCCGGCAGAGGCAGTGATGGAACGGCGGCAGTCCTGCCGGCCCGCCGCCGGAAACAGCCGGGTTGAAAATCGCCGGCCGCACGGTCCGGAGTCAGGCGCGGATCCTCTCGCCCGTCTTCGGGTCAAACAGGTGCGTGCGCTCGGCATGAAAAAGAAGCCGGATGATCTGGCCCTGTTGGTAATACACGTCGTCCTCCGTGATCAGGTTCAGAAGCGATTTGCCGATCCGGACGCTGATGTGGCGCTCGTCGCCCAGGTCCTCGTAGACGGCGACGGGCACGGCCGTGCTCGCGGCGCTGTCGTCCGCGATCAGCACGTCCACCGGACGGACGCCCAGGATCACGCTCATCCCGTCGCGGACGATGGACGCGTACCGCTGCGGGACCTCGATGCGGACGTCGCTGCCCTCGAAGGAGAACAGGAAGCGGCCCTCCGTCCGGAGGATCGTCGAGGGCAGCAGGTTCATCGGCGGCTCGCCGATGAACCCCGCCACGAAGACGTTGGCCGGGTCGTCGTACACTTCGAGCGGGGTCCCCATCTGCTGCAGTTCCCCGTCTTTCATGATCACGATGCGGTCGGCGAGGGACATGGCCTCCATCTGGTCGTGCGTCACGATGATCGTCGTGCATTTGATCTCGTGGTGAAGCCGCTTGATCTCCTGCCGGAGGGTCTGGCGCATCTTGCCGTCCAGGTGGCTCAGCGGCTCGTCGAGCAGCAGCAGGCCCGGCCTCCGGACGATGGCGCGGGCGATGTTGACCCGCTGTTTCTGCCCGCCGGAAAGGGCCGTCGGCTTTTCTTTCAGCAGGTCGTCGACCCGCAGCAGCGGCGCGACGTAGTCGATGGATTTTTTGATCTCCTGTTCGCCGATCTTCTTCGCGCGCATATTGAACGCCAGATTGTCGTAGACGCTCAGCGGCGGGTACAAGGCGTAATCTTCAAACGCGAGCCCGATGTTCCGGTCCTTCGGCAGGAGGTCGTTGATCCTGACGTCGTTGATGTAAACGTCGCCGTCGGTGATCTTTTCAAGACCCGCCACCATGCGGAGCGTGGTCGATTTTCCGCAGCCGGAGGGGCCGAGGATGCCGATGAACTCGCCGTCGTTGCAGGAAAACGAAAGGTTTTTCACGGCGAAACCGTTGTCGACGCTTTTATGGAACAGCTTTTTCCGCACGTCGTATTTTTTATAGACATTTTTTAACGTTAACTGTGCCAAAATTCCGCACCTTGCCTTCCGCTCGTCAGCTGCGCAAATAGCGGTCCATGTCGCTTCTGACGATGAATTTCTGGGTCTCGTAGTCGAAATAGATGAAATTCTTTTCGTTGAACCGGAGATAAACCTCCTGATCCAGCTCCGCCTTCGTGTTGTTGGGCGCGACCAGCCTGATCTTCGTGCCCAGCGCCTCCACCGTCATGACCACCTTGTTGCCGATCGGCTCGTTGGCGTAGACCGTGCCGCGGATCCAGTCCCGCCCCTCCTGCTGGAAACTGAAGCCGATGTCGTTCCCGCGGATTCCGACATCCAGCTTTTTGGCGCCCTTTTCCAGCTCGGGCACCACGTCCGCGCACGGGGTCAGGGTCACTTCTCCGTCGAAGGCCTTCAGCCGCACGGAACCGCCCTCCGCCGTAAGCTCCGCCGGGAAGAGGTTGATCTCCGGCTCGCCGAACAGCTTCGCCACGAACTCGTTGCTGGGCAGATAGAACATCTCGTGCGCCGTGCCGGTCTGCTCGAACCTGCCGTGGTTCAGGACCGCGACCCGGTCCGCCAGCGACATGGCCTCCGTGTAGTCGTGCGTCACGTAGATCGTCGTGGTGTTGAACGCGCTCTGCATCTCTTTGAGCTCGCTGCGCATGAAGTGGCGCAGCTTCGCGTCCAGATGGGCCAGCGGCTCATCCATCAGATAGACGTTCGGCGTTCTCACCAGGCACCTGCCGAGCGCCACGCGCTGGCGCTGGCCGTTTGAAAGCTCGCCCGGCCTGCGGTCGAGCAGCTGTTCGATGCTCATCATCTTGGCCACTTTGACGACCGCCTTCTGGACATCCTCCTCGCTCTCCCGGTGAAGCCTGCTGCGCAGGGGGGAGGCGATGTTGTCGTAGACCGTCTTCTGCGGGTAGAGGGCGTAGTTTTCAAAAACCATGGAGATATTGCGGTTCAGCGGCTCGACGTGGTTGACGATTTTTCCGTCGATCCTGACCAGGCCCTTCTGCGGGAACTCGATGCCCGCGATCGTCTTCAGAAGCGTCGTCTTTCCGGCGCCGGCGGGGCCGAACAGCACAAAGAACTCGTTGTCCCGCACACAGAGGCTGATGTCGTCCAGCGCGGTTTTGTCCCCGTATGTCTTGGTGATATGCTCCAGTTCGATCTGAGCCATCCTCATGAACCTCCCATTATCCTTTGACTGCGCCGAAGCTCAGCCCGCGGACCAAATGTTTCTGAATGAAGAGACAGCCGATCACTTCCGGCAGCACCGCGATGGTCGAGGCGACCGCGACCTGGCCGTAGTGGACGGTGTCGGACGCGAGATAACGCAGGGACGTGATGGTGATCGTCTGGATATTGGAGCCGCTCAGGATCAGCGGGAAAGTGAAGTCGTTCCACGCGAAGATGAAAGCCAGAAGGCCCACCGACACCAGCCCGGGCTTCACCAGCGGCACCAGCGTCTTCAGGAAGATCTCGTACCATTTGTATCCGTCCAGTTGCGCCGCCTGCTCGATCTCGACGCTGATGTCCTCGAAATACCCGCGCAGGACCCAGATCAGCAGCGGCATGGTGACGAGCTGATAGACCCAGATCAGGCCGAAATAGGTGTCGTACAGGCCGATCTTCTGAAAGATCAGGAACACCGGCAGACACACGAGGATTTCGGGGGCAAACTTGAAGGAAAGGATGGTGAACGCGACACTCTCCTTGCTTTTGAACTGATAGCGAGCGAGGGCATAGGCGACCGGCACCCCCGCGACGATGGTGATGAGCACGGCGAACGCCGAAACGACGAAGTTCTGATAGAACGCCTTGAAGTAATCCGTGCCGATCAGCACGGCGGAATAGTTGGCCGTGGTGGGATGGAACCGGAAGACCGTCGTATACATCTCCGTATCCGGCTTGAAAGAGCAGAGCACCATCCACAGCAGGGGAAACAGCGCGAACACCGCGTACAGCGTGAGGCCGAGGTTCCGCCCGACCGCCCCGAGCACCTTCCGCTTTTTCCGTTTGTTGTAGCTGCTCACCAGTTTTGAATCGATCTCATTCTTGTTATTCACTACCGCTCGCCTCCGTTATAAGCCCTCCGCCTGCCGGGCCAGTTTGCGCTGTCTCTTGACGATGGCTTTGGCGGAATAATTGATGATCAGCCACAACACCAGCAGATAGGGCATCGCGACGCCTACCCGTGAATATTTGAACGCCGTCATGTAAGCCGTCAGCGAAATATTCATCAACGAATCTCCCGGCCCGCCTTTCGACAGGGAAAAGATGACTGCGAATTCCTGCAGCGCGGCCATGAGCCTGAACAGAAGCGCGATGTACATGAAAGGCTTCAGCATCGGGAAAGTAAGGGTCTTGAACGTGAACCATGCGCTGGCACCGTCCACCTGCGCCGCTTCAAAAGGCGACTTCGGCAGGGACTGGATGCCGGCCAGAACCAGAAGCAGAATAAAGGGCGTGTTCACCCACGTGTCGATCAGGACCGCCGTAAACATGGAAGTCCGGTAGGACGAAGCCCACGGGAAATTGAAAACGCCGAACAGATTCAGGAATTTCTCCAGCACGCCGACCGTGTTGGAGGTCATCAGCTGCCAGATCAGGACCGCGATCGCCGGCGCCACCATCAGCGGAAAAACGAACAGGACTTTTAAAATCTTGCTGTAAAACGTATCTTTTTTCAGCAGCAGGGCCACGACGGTGCCCAGAACCATCTGGACCGCGGTGGCGCTGACCCCGTAGACCAGGGTGACCAGAAGCGCATGGTAAAACTCCGAGTCCGTCAGCATCGAAATCCAGTTCCTGAGCCCGATAAAATGCCACGTGATGCTTTTAAAAGAGAAATTCGTGAAAGAGAGGAGAATCGCAAGGACGAACGGAATCATGATTCCGATCAAGATGATCATGCCCGGAGCGATGATGTAGAACGGCCTTCTTCTGATGTTCTTCGGTATTTCGTTGTAGTTCACGGAACTGCTTTTTTTAGTTGGCATCTCCACTTGCCTCCGTTGTTCATTCTCGAAGTATTTCCATATGCCGCACAGGCGCCGTTCCACGGCGCCGCCCGCGCGGCATACTTCCATACTCCTTCCGGTAAAATCGGAAACGGAAATCATCCGAATTGACAAAAGCCGACGGTTGGCAAAACTCCTGTATTAGCCTACATCAATATCCGCTACCGCTTTGTCCATCTTCTTTTTCAGATCGTCCATGCCGGCCTGCACGCTGGAATACTTTCCGGCCACGATGTCCTGCAAAGTCGCGGCCCAGTCCGTCGTCGTTTCAAAGAAAGAGGGCTGCGGGGTAAAAAGGATCGTGGAGTTGTCGATGGTGGCTTTGAAGGCTTCCAGATAGCCGGGCTGCTTGCTCATCTTGTCGGAATAATCGCTCGAATTGATCACGGATTCGCGGCAAGGGTCGAGGCTGGTCTTCGTGATGGTCGCATAGTGCGCGAAGTCCTTGGAGGTGAAGTACTGGATGAAGTACCACGCGGCCCCTTTGTTCTTCGAGGCGCTGTTCAGGGCGAGCGCCCAGGTCCAGAAGTTGGATTTCGGCTTGTCGCCCTCTTTGACGACGGGGATGGTCGTGAACGCGAGGTTGCCGGCCTCCTGGGAAGCGCCTTTCCAGTTCTGCTGCGCGGCGACTGCGTCGGAGTCGAGCATCATGGCGGCTTTGCCGGCGCCGAGGTCCGCGCTGCAGTCGTACCAGGTGTAGCTCGACCAGCCGGGCGCGCATCCGGTCTTGACCAGGTTGGTCCAATAAGTGGTCATCTTCACCGCTTCCGGCGAATTGACTTTGGAGACGAGCTTGCCGTTGTCAACCGCGAAATCGGTCGCCCCGTAGTTCGCATAGGTGCTCATGTATCCGGGGTGGATCGTGCCCCAGTCGCGGGCGCCGCGGATCGCGAGGCCGTAGGAGCCGCTGCCGTTCCAGCCCTTCAGTTTCTTCGCCGCGTCGGCCAGCTGGTCCAGGGTCTTCGGGACCTGCAGATTCAGCTTTTTAAACGCGTTTGTGTTGTAAGCGAGGAAATAGATTTCAGACATCAGCGGGAGCCCCAGCTGCTTGCCGGTGCCGACCTTGCTGCCGGCCGTGCCGTTCCACTTCAGGGCGTTCACGACGCTGGGGATGAAGTCGTTGTAATCGTAGCCAGATTCCGTCGCGCCGGCGTCGTTGATATAAGTGGACAGATCGTCCACATAGCCCGCCGAAGAATAGTCCCACAGCTGGTACGCGCCGGACATGAATACGTCCGGATCGCCGCTGCGGCTGGAAAGCGACGTGGAGACCTTATCGAAATAGTTCGCTTCGGGTGTCACGGTATGCACCACTTTAATGCCCGTCTGCGCCTCGAAATCCGACATCTTGGCGATGATCGGGTCCGAGCAGAAATGCTGCACGAAAGAGACCTTCAGGGTCGTGCCGGAATATTTCTTCCAGTTGAATGCGCCGGACGCCCCCGACTTGGCCGCCGCGGACACCGTGGACGCGGCGCCGCCCGTCGCCGCCGTGCTTGCAGTAGTCCCGCCGCCGGAACATCCCGCAAGGGAACTGGACACCAAGGCCAAAGCCAATAAAATTGCCGCTTTTTTCTTGAGTCGCATTTAATACAACCTCCCTAAACTGAAAATTGACCATGAATTTTTGCCTTCTTCGGCTTTTCCTTATGCATTCTAACATAGCGTTTCTGCATTTAAAATCGATTATCTTTTTATTATCATCAATCTGTTTAACTTAGTTCCGAGATTTTATAAAATTTTATGGATTATAGAAAAATCATATTAAGTCGCCAAAATTTTAACAGCAGATCCCCGCGGGCGGATTCCCGGCGGAAAAAGAATCCTGTCGCATTTCCGCGATATTTCGTATTTTTTCTCCCGACAAGTCTTCATGTTTTCATAAATATGCCGATATATAAAATAAAGAGAAAGTCATACAAAAAAAGTAGTGTCTCTTAAAAATTTTAGACAAATTTATCTAAACGAATAGGGGATGGAGATTATGACTCGGTTTAAATCTCTCAAGACGAAGCTGCTGGTATCCATCATTGCGATCGTATTTCTGACCGCCGTTCTGAACCTGGCTGTCGGCATCTACGCGAGCAATCAGAGCATCACCCAGAACGTGAACAGCGACCTGCGCTCGATCGGGCAGGCGGCGGATGTCGCCATCAACAATTATATGGACTTCATCCGGGCCGACATCCAGGCGGCCGCGAAGTCCGACATCATCGGGCAGGCCGGCACCTCCCAGGTGGATCAGCTGAACATGCTGAACAAGCAGAAGGAGGGGCTGAATTTCAAATCCATGAGCCTGGCGAAGCCGGACGGCACCATCGTCAGCAACGACAGCAGCCTGAACGGGAAAAGCGTGCTCGGGCAGGAGTATTTCACGAAGGCCCTGCAGGGGGGGACCTACATCTCCCCCGTGACCTACGACCTCAATAAAAAGCTCTGCATCATCGTCAGCACGCCCGTTTCCAACAACAACGGCTCCCAAGGGGTGCTGATGGCGTCCCTCGACGCCGAGTCGTTCAGCAATGTCATCAAAAACATCGTCGTGGGGAAAACCGGAAACGTCTTCATCCTCGACAAAACGGGGACCTTCGTCGCCAATATCCGACCGGCGCTCGTGGAGCAGCGGCAGAATTTCATCGAGAAAAGCAAGACCGACAGCTCCTACGCCACCTCGGCGGCCGTGTACCGGAATATGATCGCGGGCAAAACCGGGACGGAGACCTACCCCTACGAGACCGGCGACCGGATCTGCTACTACGCGCCGATCAAAAATACGGACGGGTGGTCGTACGGCGTCGTCGCCCCGATCGTGGAGATGACCTCCTCCATCCGGTGGACCATCCTGGGCCTGAGCATTTCGTCCCTCGTGTGCATCATCCTCGGCTCCCTGCTGGCCCTGTTCCTGACCAAGACCATCACCAGGCCGATCTTTTCGGTCTGCGACCGGCTGAAGCTGCTGTCGGAGGGCGACCTCCACACCCCTACGGTCGAAGTCAAGACAAAGGACGAAACCGGCGTTCTGGCGGATTCCCTGAACCGGACCGTACTGGCGCTGCGCCGGTATATCAACGAGATCACGAGGGTCCTGCACGAGATCGCGCAGGGCAATATGCTCGTGGAGGTCAGCGACTTCAAGGGCGACTTCGTCCCCATCCGGGAATCGCTTTCCTCCATCCTGCAGAGTTTACAAGAGATGCTGTCTGAGATCAACACGGCCTCCGAGCAGATCCTGACGGGCGCGGAAGGGGTCTCGAACAGCGCGCAGGCGCTGGCGCAGGGCTCGTCGGAACAGGCGAGCTCCGCGGAGGGGCTCTCTTCGACGATTTCGGAGATCTCGGGCCACGTCAAGGCGAACGCGGTCCAAGCCGAGAAAGCGAACCAGCAGGTCCTCGTCATCCGCTCCGAGATAGACGCAAGCCAGGAGTCCATGGATGAAATGGTCTCCTCCATGACGAAGATCAACAACGCGTCCCGCCAGATCGAGAAAGTCACCAAAGCGATCCAGGACATCGCCTTCCAGACCAACATCCTGGCGCTCAACGCGGCGGTGGAGGCGGCGCGGGCCGGGGAAGCCGGCAAAGGGTTCGCCGTCGTCGCGGACGAGATCAGGAATCTCGCCGTAAAGAGCGCGGAAGCCGTCAAGAACACCGCCCTGCTGATCGGGAACTCCATCTCGGAAGCGGGGCAGGGAACGTCCGTGGTCCAGCAGGCGGCGAACTCTCTCTCCCAGGTGGTGGACGGCATCAAGGCCATCACGGAAAGCGTCGGGCAGATCGCCAAATCCTCCGAGGAACAGTCCGAGAAGATCAAGCAGGTGGAAACGCACACGGCGCAGATCTCCGCGGTCGTGCAGAACAACTCCGCCACGGCGGAAGAAAGCGCGGCGGCCAGCGAAGAGCTTTCCGGCCAGGCGCAGGAGATGAAAAAGCTCGTCGGAAGATTCCGCCTGTGACGCGGGCGCGGAGCGGGCCGGAACCCGCGCCGCGTCCCTTCGCGGGGATTGCTTTTTTTCAGATCCGTGATAAAATAAGATCACAAAAGCTGTATCGGAGGATGTGTATTCAATGAAGGAGACCGTACGCGACGTAGACGTATACGAAAAGCAGAAAAAGCTGCTCGAGCTGCTCTCGGGTCTCGGCAGCGCCGCCGTGGCCTTTTCGGGCGGCGTGGATTCGACGTTCCTGCTGTACTCGGCCTTCCAGGCGCTGGGGGACCGGGTGCTGGCCGTCACGGCAAGGTCGCTCAGCTTCCCCGAGCGCGAGCTGCACGAAGCGGAGCATTTCTGCCGCGAAAAGGGCATTGCGCAGGTCGTCGTCGATTCCGAGGAACTGAAGATCGAGGGCTTTTCCCACAATCCGGTGAACCGCTGCTACCTGTGCAAAAGCGAGCTCTTCACGAAGATCCGCAAGATCGCCGGAGAGCACGGCATCACGAACATCCTGGAGGGCTCGAACGCGGACGACACGGGCGACTTCCGCCCGGGGCTGCGGGCCGTGGCGGAGCTCGGCATCCTGAGCCCCCTGCGGAAGATCGGGCTGACCAAGGCGGAGATCCGGCGGCTTTCGCGGGAGCAGGGCCTGCCGACCTGGAACAAACAGTCCTTCGCCTGCCTGTCTTCCCGCTTCCCGTACGGCGACGAGATCACGCCGGCGAAACTGCAGCGGGTGGACAAAGCCGAGCAGTTCCTGCTGGATCAGGGCTTCCGGCAGGTGCGGGTGCGGGTGCACGGCGACCTCGCGCGCATCGAAACGGACGCGGCGGGTTTTAAGAAGCTGGCGGACGAGGCCCTGCGCACGGCCGTTTACGACCGGCTGCGGGCCCTGGGTTTTACCTATGTCTCGCTGGACCTGAAAGGCTACCGGACCGGCAGCATGAACGAGGTCCTCACCGAAAAGGACCGGACCGACGCGGGCGTGGGCGCCTAGCGGACGGCGGACCAAAAAACGCAAACATAGAAAACGGGGCCGCGCCGATCTGGCGCGGCCCTTCCCCGTCCCGGCGGCGGCATCCGGAAAACGGACGACGACCGACATGCGCGATTTCTCCGACAAAAGCAGCTTCCGGCCCCCCTTCTCTGTACTATTTTCCTCCCTCCCCGCATACCTATTAGCAACTGGAGCGGTTTGGAGGGTGGAACAGTGAAAGGCATCGTTGAGGAACGGGCTGTTGAGCTCGGCGAATATATTATCGAAAACCGAACGACCGTGCGGGCCGCCGCTAAGAAATTCGGCATCAGCAAATCCACGGTACATAAGGATGTCGCGCAGCGTCTGAAATCCATCGATCCGCAGCTGTACCGCAAAGTCAAGGTCGTGCTGGAGTACAACAAGGCCCAGCGGCACATCCGGGGAGGAATCGCCACAAGGCTGAAATATAAAAAAGCGGCATGCCCCCAAAGCCAGGGCCGGGCGTGAAGCGGGCGGCGTGCCGCCGCAGTCAAGCCCCGCCGTTCGGTACGGCGAAAAAAATAAACCTATCTTGGCGCGAGGGTCGAAAGCAACTCCCGGCAGGGTTCGTCGCCCGCTGCCGCGCACACAGCCGGTCGAGAGCGTTCAAAGGCAAAGAATGAGAAACCATATTGCTGAAAGCCATGGTTGTAGCCCGCCGCAGGCGCGGACGGCGCCTTGCGCCCTCTCCCGCCGGAGCGGGCTTTCTTTTTTTACTGCGGGCATTGGTTTCGGCTCCGTTTTGTGTATAATAATAAGGAAGGAACAAACAACGATCGGATTGCAGGGGGGTCTTTGCAATGACAGCAAATCTGAGCGACGATCTGAAAAAAATCATTCTGGCCGGAATCGGCGCGGCGGCGCTCACCACCGAAAAAGCGAAACAGATGATCGACGAATTCGTGAAAAAGGGCGAACTCACCGTGGAACAGGGCAAGGTCCTCAACGAAGAGCTCAAGCACAACATCAGCCGCAAGATCAGAGAGAACGCGGCCCCGCAGAGCGTGGAGGAGATCGCGAAGGCGGTCGCCGGCCTGACCCCGGAAGAGCGGACGGCCCTGAAGGCAAAAATCGCGGAGGCGGAGGCCGCCCGTCCGACGGAAGCGAACTGCCAGACGGACGCCGCCCGCCAGACGGGCACCGCCCCGCAGGAAAATGCCGGCGCCTAAAAACGCGGCGGGGCGCGAACGCCTGAAAGAAATCGCCGGGGTCCTGCGCAGACACCATATCGTGAAAGGGGTCTCCCCCGAAAAGCTCCGGATGATCTTCGAGGACCTCGGCCCCACTTTTATCAAATTCGGGCAGATCATGTCCATGCGGACGGACATGCTCCCCCTGCCCTACTGCGAAGAGCTGCGCAAGCTGCGGACGGACGTTCGCCCCATAAGCTTCGAGACGGTAGTCGCAGAGGTGGAAGGCAGCCTCAAAAAGCCGCTGGACGAGGCCTTTTCCCGTTTCGACCGGGAGCCCGTCGGGTCGGCCTCCATCGCGCAGGTACACTTCGCGCAGCTCAAAAACGGAAAGCCGGTCGTCGTGAAGGTCAGGCGGCCCGGCATCCGGGAAACCATGGAGCAGGACGTCATCCTGCTGCGGCGCGTCTCCGGCCTGCTGAAAATCGCCGGCGGCACCGGCAACGCGGTCGATTTTCGCGAGATCATCGACGAGATGTGGACAACTGCCCAGCAGGAGATGGATTTCCGGCTGGAGGCCGACCAGGCGGAAGAATTCCGGAAGCGCAACGCCGACGTCGCCTACGTGACCGGCCCGCAGGTGGTCCGCGGGCTTTCCTCCTCCTGCGTGCTGGTGATGGAATACGTGGGCGGCATCGCGATCGACGACGCGGACGCGCTGAAAGGCGCCGGGTACGACCTCGGTGAGATCGGGCGGAAGCTGGCGGAAAACTACGTCAAGCAGATCGTGGACGACGGCTTCTTCCACGCGGACCCGCACCCCGGCAACCTGAAGGTGCGGGAGGGGAAGATCGTCTGGCTCGACATGGGCATGATGGGCCGCCTCTCCCCCCACGACCGCTCCCTTCTGCGCGCGGTCATGAACGACGTCGCCTCGTCGGACCTGAACGGCCTGTGCAGCATCGTCTCCATGTTCTGCGACCTGGACCGGTCGCCCGACCGGCCGCGCCTGTACGCGGACCTCGACGCGCTGCTGACCCGCTACCAGACGCTGGACCTCGGCAGCATGAACCTGATGAAGGTGCGCGCGGACGTGCTGCCGATCCTCAGCCGGAACCGGATCGTCGTCCCGCCGGGCATCGCCATGCTGGCGCGCGGCCTCGTGACCATAGAGGGCGTGGTGAGCGGCATCGCCCCGGACATCAGCATGATGCAGATCATCGCGAACCACCTCTCCGGCAGCGCGCTGGAAAACCTGAACCTGGAGGCGGAGATCAAAAAGGCCCTGATCTCCATTTTCCAGTCCGGCAAACGGGCGCCGGGCATCCCGTCGCAGGTCTCGGAACTGCTGAAAATGGGAATCAAGGGCCAGACGAAAACGAACATAGAGGTCGTCGGCTCGGAAGGGCCACTCCGCAGCCTGGGAAAGATGGCGGAACGCATCTCCGTCGGGCTGATCGAGGGCGGGCTGCTCATCGCTTCCGCGATCCTGTGCGCGTCGGACCGCCTGCCGATGTCGTTCCTCGGCATCCCGTGGGCCGGCGCGATCGGATTCGCCGCCGCAGCGGCCCTGGGCGTCTGGTTTTTCCACCGAGTCTTCCGCAGGAAGAAGTAGGCCCCGCTCACGGCTTCAGGCTGTCGAACGCGTTGACGCCGCGCGGCTCCACGGGGGTGGAGAAGACGATCTGCGTCTCCGTCGGGCCGAATTTCTGGAGCTGGCCGATGAACTCGTCGAGCTCCATCGTGCTGTGGAAAACCACTTTGATGAGCATGGAATAATTGCCCGTGACGCAGTTGCACTCGATCACGTTGGGACACGCGCGGATAAAGGGATAAAACTCCGGCTTCTGGTTCGGCGACATCTGCAGGTTGATGAACGCCTTGATGTGGTAGCCCAGAAGATACTGGTTGATGGCCGCGTGGTAGCCGCTGATGAGCCCTTGTTTTTCCAGCTTTTCGATGCGGGCCGAGATGGCGGGCGAAGAGAGAAACACCTTCTTGGTGAGGGTCTTGATGGGAACGCGCGCGTTCTCCTGCAGGGCGGAAAGCAGAGTGGCGTCGATTTTATCCATTTTCTATCACCTCAGTTGTCATTTTCATTTTTCCGTTCGACACGGCGAAAACATAACATAATTAAAAGGGGCATCCCGATCCATCCATCGGTATGCCCCTTCGCATTTGTAAAATGATAGTATAAAGGTATTATATCGGGTATCCGGCCGTTTTGCAAGGGGTTCACGGAGAAAAGCGAAAAAATAAGCCACAAATTTCTCCCTTTTTTATAAACCGGAATTGTTTGAAATTCCGCGCCGGCCTTTTGCCGGCGGCCGATCCCTTCCGGAATCCCCCGGAGGCCGTCTTAACAATGATAAGTAAAACGCCCCGCCGCTTCATTTTTTATCTTAAAATCCCGCTTTTGCGAAACCGGCTTTTCGGGGCGCGGCCGCCCGGCGCTTCCGGAAGCCTGCAAAAGATAAGCGGGCGGGGGTCCCGGCCTATGAAAGATAAAGGGAAACGCCGCCCGGAATATAACTTCCACGGAAAACGCGCCTTGCTATTTACCAAAACGGCCCGGCGTGCTACTATGCCCTGTATGAAAAGCGGTCCGCGCCCGGCGAAGCCTTTCCGGCAGCCGAACGGGCCGAACATGAAATGGGGCCACAGCGATAATGAAAACAAGAGTGGAATCGGATTCCATCGGGAGCATGAACGTCCCCGCCGACGCCTATTACGGCGTGCAGTCCCTGCGCGCCAAGCGCAATTTCCCCATCACGGGCCGGCGGATGGACCCGCGGTTCATCGCGTCGCTCGCGCAGATCAAAAAAGCGGCGGCGATCACGAACCGGAACGCGGGGTATCTGCAGGCCCCCGTCGCAAACGCGATCGTTTCGGCGTGCGACGAGATCATCGCGGGCAGGCTGCGCGCCCAGTTCATCACCGACCCCATCCAGGGGGGCGCGGGGACTTCCGCCAACATGAACGCGAACGAGGTCATCGCCAACCGCGCCATCGAGATCCTGGGCGGCCGGAAGGGCGACTATACCCTGGTACACCCGAACGACCACGTCAACATGTCGCAGTCCACGAACGACGTCTACCCGACGGCCGGGAAGCTGACCGTGCTGAAGATGACGCCCGGCGCGCTGCGCGAGCTGGACCGCCTCGCGGAGGCGCTGGAGCGGAAGGCCGTCGAGTTCGACGACGTGCTGAAAATGGGGCGCACGCAGTTGCAGGACGCGGTGCCCATCCGCCTCGGCCAGGAATTCGCGGCCTACGCCGCCGCCGTCCGGCGGGACATCGGCAGGCTTACCCGCGCGCAGGAGGAGATGCGGAGCATCAACCTGGGCGGCACCGCGGTCGGCACTTCGCTGAACGCCTCGCCCGCCTATCTTTACAACATCACGGCCAATCTGCAAAAAGTGACCGGCATCCGCCTGCGCCAGGCCGACGACCTGGTGGACGGCACGCAGAATCTGGACGGCTATGTGGCGGTTTCCGGCGCGCTGAAGACCTGCGCGGTCAACCTCTCCAAAATCGCAAACGACCTGCGGCTGCTTTCCAGCGGGCCGCGCACCGGAATAGAAGAAATTTCCCTGCCGGCCAAGCAGAACGGTTCGTCCATCATGCCCGGCAAGGTCAACCCGGTGATCGCCGAGGTCGTCTCGCAGGCCGCCTTCAACATCATCGGCCGCGACCAGACCGTCACGCTCGCCGCGGAAGCGGGTCAGCTCGAGCTGAACGCCTTCGAGCCGGTCCTGTTCGACTGCCTGTTCGAGTCGCTGCGGACCCTCACGGGCGCCGTCTCCACATTCGTCGACAACTGCGTGACCGGCATCAAAGCCAACCGCGGGATGTGCCGCAAGCATGTCGAAGAGAGCGTCGGCATCGTGACCGCGCTGAACCCGTACATCGGCTATGCCAAGGCCGCTTCGCTGGCGAAGGAATCGCTTACGACCGGCGTTCCCGTCAGAAAGCTGGCCGAGGAAAAAGGCCTTTTGAGCCCCGAAAAGCTGGACGCCGTTCTTGACCCCGCCTCCATGACGGGCCCGGCGATGCCGGCGCGCGCGGGGCAGATTTCCGTGTGAGGAGGATCTTTATGAATTACCTGAGAAACAAACCGATCTTTCTGGAAAACGACCGCGTGAACCACTGGCCCGACCGCCGCGACAGGGCCCCCGGCCGCCGCAGCCGCGGCAGGGAAGAAAAAATCTGCCGGCCCGACCGGTACGTCCCGGAGGCGGCCGGCGACGGCTTCGGAACGGGCGCGCAGAGATAAAATCCGGCCCTTCGGGCGGACGGGAATTTCCCGCCCGCTTTTTTTGCGTCCTGCGGCGGGCGGGCGGCGGGACACGCGCACAGGTCCAACCTGCCGGGAGATGCCCAAGGCTCTCCCGCCTGACGAAACTTGATTCTTTCACCGCGCCCCACGGCGGGGCCTGCCTGCGGCGGCACGCCGCCGGGGGCTTGACTTTCTGGAAAAAAGAGGTATAATCGGGGTGTAGGGCACATAAAAAGTGCAATGCAGGAACCGGTGGTAGGACACCGGCTCCCTGCAAACGGAGGAACACACTCCATCTGCAACCGATTCATCGGCACATTGCGGAGATCATTATAACCTTTTTTTCTGTTTTTGTACAGAGGGGAAGGGGCGATTGGATTTCGCGGTGGGCCTGGACGGGCGTCGCATATGGATGAAGCATCCGTACGCGGCGCTTTTTTGCGCCCTGCGGCGGGCGGCCGGCGGGGGAGCCGCGACACCACTCTTTCCCGCCGCCGTCCGCCTGAATTTGTCTGTGAAAGACTTGCGATAGGGCGCGCCGATCGGCCGCGCCCGCCTGAGAAAGAACTTGCAAAATGCCGGGAAAATGATTATGATAGGGGGTATAAAAAAGGAACGGGTGATAAGTTGTATCTCGCATGTATCTTCGACCTCGACGGCACGCTTCTGAACACGCTCGACACCATCGCCTACTTCTCGAACGAGGCGCTGGAAGACTGCGGCCACCCGGCGATCCCCCCCGCGGAGTACAGGACCATGGTGGGGGACGGGGCGACCATGCAGCTTCGCCGGATGATGGACCGCGTCGCCGGGGAGGGCCGTTACACCGCGGAGGAGTTCGCGCGGCTCCAAAAGCGTTACATGGACCTGTACGCGGCCCGGCCCACCTACAAGACGGAGCCTTACCCCGGCATACGGGAGACGCTGAGCCACCTGAAAAAAATGGGCGTAAAAAGGGCGGTGCTGTCCAACAAACCACACGCGTGGGTCGTGGACATCATCGCGGGGCTGTTCGACGCGGGGACGTTCGACCTCTTCTTCGGCCAGCGGGACGGCGTGCCGCGCAAGCCGGCCCCCGGCGGCGCGCTGCGGATCGCGAAGACGCTCGGGGTTGAGCCGCGCTCCGTTCTCTACATCGGCGACACGAACACCGACATGAAAACGGGCGCCGCGGCCGGGATGGACACCGCCGGCGCGCTCTGGGGATTCCGCACGCGCAGGGAGCTCGAGGAAAACCACGCCGTCTATCTTCTGGACAAGCCGGAGGAGATTGTGGGGGTGGCCGCGCACGGCCCCGAGGGATAAACATCATGAAGCGTTTTCTTACGGGTCACCGGCTCGGCCTGCGCATCATAAAGACCGGGATCGCCGTGACCGTCTGCGTCGTGGCCGCCCGCCTGCTCGGGCTGAACGAACCGCTCGTCGCGGTTGTCGCGACGATCCTATCCATGGGAAAATCCATCGACATCTCCGTCCGGTCGGCCTGCTACAAGATGATCGGCGTCGTGATCGGCTGCGTCGTCGGGGGCGTCTTCTCCATGATCTCGCACGGGAACGCGGGCCTGTGCGGCATCGGGGTCATCGGCTGCCTCTACCTGTGCCATCTGCTCAAGCTGGAGGAAGGCGGGCTGCTTTCGTGCTTCACCTTCGCCGCCGTCATGTTCACCGGCGTGGGCACCAGCTTCTGGCCGTACGCTTTGGCCTGCGGGGAAAACGCGCTGCTCGGCATCGCCGTCGCGGTCGTCGTGAACCTCGCCGTCATGCCCCCGAACTACGGCCAGGCGATCCACAGGTGTTACGAAACGCTGCTTCAAAAAATAAAGACGGAGACGGAGCATGCCGCCGCCCGGACGAAGATCGACATCCGGCCGGTCGAAGCCGCCATGGACCAGCTGAACGCCGACATCCACCTGTACGTACGGGAGTTGAAGCCGCTGCGCGGGGACGACGCCGACGTTTTTGCCATCTCCTGCAGGATCGTGTCCTGCCGCATGATCGCGGACGAGCTGCGGGCCGTCTCCACGCTGAAGCTCGCGCCCGACCGCGAGCTTACGGAGACCGCCGCCACGGTCTACCGGTACCACATGGACCGCATCCGCGAATTTCGGAAAAGTCTGGAGGAACCCTCCGGCGGAGACGGGGCCCCGGCGGAATCGCCCGGCGAAGGCGGAGATCCGGCGGGCGGCCCGTCTCCCCGCAAAACATAAAAAAAGCTCCCCGCCCGCGGAAGGCGGCGGAGCCGATAAAATCCGAGAGTTCCCCGGCGGCACAGGATCCGCCGGGGAAACCGGCAGAAGGGGGAGGAAACCGACTTGCTCTCTCGCTCCTTTGTTCTGACAGACCTTTTCGCGCTGGCTCTGCTGCTTCTGATCTTCGTGAATTTTCTGCAGGGAGTCCGGGGAACGTCGGCCGGCCAAAAACTCTACGACCTTCTCGGCGCCGGCAACGCCGTCATCCTGCTTGCCGACGGCGCGCAGTATCTGCTGATCGGGCGGACCGGCTTCGGGACCGTCCGGGCGGTCGCGGAGGCGCTCGTCTGTGCGCTTCCCCCCCTTCTCTGCTGCCTGTGGCTCCTGTTCGTCTTTTCCCAGGCCCGGCGGGACCGCCCGTCCCTCCTGCGGAAAGGGGCGTTCTGCCTGCCCGGCGCGGCGGTCGCGGCAGTCGCGCTCTTCAGCCGCCTCAACGGATTCTTTTTCATCGCGCAGGCGTGGGACGCCCCCCGGCACGGAGAATTTTTCCGGCTGTATGTCGCGGTCTGTCTCCTTTACCTGATCGTGGCCCAGATCTGCATCGTGAGGAACAGGCGGCGCCTGAGCAGGCGTTTTTCGTCCTCTTTCTCGCTGTGCGCGCTTCCCCCGCTGATCGGCGCGGCGGCGCACCCGTTTTTCCTCGGCCCCTCGCCGGCGTGGCCCTGCCTGACTTTTTCGCTGCTCGTGCTCTTCCTCAACTTCCAGCGCGGGCAGCTTTCCACCGATCATCTGACCGGGCTGTACAACCGCTGGCATCTGGACTACTTCCTGCGCGAACGGATGTCTTCCAAAAAGCGCAACATACGGCTGGCCGGCATCATGGCAGATCTGGATTTCTTCAAGCATATCAACGACCGCTACGGCCATATGGCCGGCGACCGCGTGCTGGTGGACACCGGCAACATCCTCCGCGCGAGCGTGCGCGGAGGCGATTTTGTATGCCGGTACGGCGGCGACGAATTCATCGTGCTGGTGGACGTGCGCAACCGGGCCGAGCTGGAGCGGATCGTGAGGCGCATCCACGCGAACGTCGCGCGCTACAACCTGGAGGACCGGATGCCGTTCCGCATCAGCGTGAGCCTCGGGTACGACCTGTTCGACCCCGAAAGCGGCATGACCCCGAAGCAGTTCCTGCGGCATATCGACCAGCTGATGTATAAAAACAAAAACTCCCGCAAAGAACGGCGCCGCGGCTTCACGCAGGTCCCCGGCGATCCAGACCGCGGCAGGCAGGCCCCTCCATGACTTTGCCCGCGAGGTCGAACCGGGAGCCGTGGCACGGGCAGTCCCAGGTGCGCTCCTCCGGATTCCACCGGAGCGGGCAGCCCATATGCGGGCAGACCGGGTTTACGCCGTGCAGTCCGCCGTCTTCGTCCCGGTAGGCGCCGATCTTTCCGCCGCCGTACTCCGCAAGACCCCCTTGCCCGTTCTCCAGCTCCGACAGGCTGCGCGGCGGAACGGCGAAATACCCCTGCAGAAAATTCGCCGCGGTGTCGCCCGCTTCTCTCGCGACGGCCGCGGCCTGCATCGAAAAATCGGAACGCCCCGGTGAAAACACCGAGGCTTCTTCCTTTTTGGAGAGGATCATGCGGCTGATCCGCCGGGCGGCGACCATGCTGCCCGTCATCCCCCATTTGCGGAAGCCCGTGGCGAGGTAGACGTTTCCCCTCATCTGCCGGTAGCGTCCGATGTACGGCAGGCCGTCGGCCGTCTCGCAGTCCTGCGCCGACCAGCGGAACGCCACGCCGCAGGAGGGATAGAGCCGTTTCGCCTCCTGTTCCAGGAGCTCGTAATGCCGCACCTCCGCCTCGTGGCCGGACTTGTGGTCGAACCGGCCGAACAGGAGCAGATTTTTGCCTTCCCAGGCCGCGCTGCGGAAAGAACCGCCGCCTTCCGCGCAGTCGAGATACATGCCGTCGAGCGCCGGCGCGCCCGTGAGCGCCGCGACATAGGACCGGCGCTGGACGATGCGGGCGAAATAGAGCCCCCGGAAATTCGCGTACGGATACCGGGTGCAGAGGACGACGCTCCTGCCGTGCACGCTCCCGTCACGCAGATACACGGTGCCGTCCTCGAGGTCCACGGCGCCGCTGTTTTCGTAGATCTTCACCCCGGCCCGCCGCAGGACGGCGGCAAGCCGGTAGCAGAATTTCAGCGGATGGAACCGCGCCTGGTCTTCGAGCGTCACGGCCGCCCGAATGGGGAACGGCAGTTCGCAGTCGCGCACGACCTTCGCGTCCAGAGAAAGTCGCCTCGCGGCGGCGGCCTCCTCCCGTACCCGCTCGGCCCCGGCGTCGTCCAGCGCGTAGACGTAGGCGCTGCACGGCGTGAAGTCGCAGTTGATCCCCTCGCGCTCCACGATCTCGCGGTAGCGTTCGATCGCGCCGCGGTTCGCTTCGGCGTATTCCCGCGCCGCTTCCTCCCCCGCGCCGGAGATCAGGTGCCGATAGCACAGCCCGTGCAGCGCCGTGATCTTCCCCGTGGTGTGCGCCGTCGTTCCGCCGCAGATGCGCCGCGCCTCGAGCACGACGATGTCCCCCTCGCCGCCCCGCAGCAGTTCGTAGGCGCAGAGAAGGCCGCAGAGCCCGCCCCCGACGATGACGACGTGCGCGGCGCACCGGCCGCTGAATTTCGGGAATTCCGGCGCCTTTTCCGTCTGCCACAGCGACCGGGAACCGCTTTCTTCCATCGCTTCCACCCTCCCCGGTCCAGTGTTCCCGCTGGCGGGGGAGTTCATACGGCAGGCTGAGGCCGTATGCACGGCCGGGCGTGCAGATCAGTGAAAACGGAAGGCTGCCTTTGCCCGGACAGTCTAAGGAACTGCTTCCGCAGAAAAAAGCGGCGGGAGCTATCCCAAACTCTCCCGCCAATACAAATTAATTTTTTCCGCCGCGCTGAACGGCGGGGTTTGACTGCGCGGGCACCGCGGCGACACGTCCGCTCAGTTCACGGTGACACTGTAGGCGCCGCACAGCTTCGTCGCCGGGTCGACGGCGTAGACGACGGCCGCGCCCTTGCCGACGCCGGTGATCAGGCCGGTGGATTTGTCCACGGTGGCGATCGCGTCGGAGGACGACACCCACAGGAGTGAAGAAGCGGACACGGAAAATCCGCTCACCCTGATACCCTGCGGGGTGACGGTCGAGCCGACGCCGATCGTCGCGGAAGCCGGGGCGAACGTGAACCCGTAGGTCCCCGCCTGAACGGCGTTCGCCTGCGACGACGCTGCGGCCGTCACCTTGACCGGCATGGAGGTGCTGACCCAGCCGTCGGCGGTCGTCGATTTGTACCAGAAGGTCACGGTCGTGCTGCCGGTCCCGACCGCCGTGACGACCAGCCGGTTCTGGCTGTCCGCGGAAGCGCAGGCGACCGCGCTGTCGCCGGCCTCCACGTTCAGAACGCCCGCGTAGGCGTCGCTCACATAGCTGGAGTTCTGCGCCAGCGTCACCGCGGGCATCGCGGCCCCGGCGGTCGCCTGTTCCGTGGAAGCGGACACGGAAGAGGACGGCCACAGCATGGCGGCCAGTACCGCCGCCGCGGCCGCCGGCAGAAGGACCGTCTTTTTGACAGAATGTTTGAAACCCATATGCGCCTGCCTCCTTTTTCGTATGCCAATGGATTCGGTGCTTCGCGGGTACGCCGTACCCTTCGAGCCTACGGCTTTCGCGGCTCCGGACTTATGAAAGATACGGCTCCACATCCCGTACCGGGACGCACCCGTGGCAGCGGCGACACGCCGCTAGGCCTGAAGAACATCCGACCGGTCGCCCTCGAACAGCTCCCCGTCGATGATCTTGATGATGCGCTTCGCGCTCGTCGCGACGTTCGCGTCGTGCGTGATCATCACGATGGTGTTCCCCATCTCGTTGAGCTGCTGGAACAGCTTGAGAACTTCCTGGCCCGTGGAGCGGTCCAGGGCGCCGGTCGGCTCGTCGGCGAGCAGCAGGCGGGGCGAGCCGACCAGCGCGCGGGCGATCGCCGTCCTCTGCTGCTGCCCGCCCGAAAGCTCGTTCGGCTTATGCTCCGCGCGTTCCGCCATGCCTAGCAGCTTCAGCCTCTCCATCGAGACCTCCGCCGCCTCCCGGCGGCTCATCCCGCGGATCAGCAGCGGCATCATCGTGTTCTGCAGGACCGTGTATTTCTGGATCAGGTGATACTTCTGGAAAATGAACCCGATCTCCCGGTTGCGCAGCACGGTCATCTGGGCATCGCTCAGGCCGTTCACATGCTGACCGGTCAGCCAGTAGTCCCCTTCCTGAAATATGTCCATGCAGCCGATGATGTTCATCAGCGTGCTTTTTCCGGAACCGGACGGTCCGAGGACGGCAAGGTATTCCCCTTCCGTCACCGTGAGGGAGATTCCCTTCAATACCTCGAGCTGGTTTTCGCCCTGGCTGTAGAATTTCCTGATGTTCTCGATCCTGATGATTTCTTCCAATCGCGCGACCCCCGGCTTCCGCCCTTACTTCGACAGCACCGAGACGGAAACAATGCCCTGCGTGCCGTCGCTCAACGTCTCCTCCACGATCTGGAGGACCATGCCCTTGGTGATGCTCGAAAAATCGCTCGAACGCTGCTGCGTCAGACCGCCTGCCGTTCCCGCGGTCCCGCCGGAGCCCGACGTGCGCGCCGTCGTACCCGAGCGCGAAGCCGTCCCGCCGGTGCCGCTGAAGCCGCTGAAACTGCCGCCCGTCTGCCCGCTCCCGCTCCGGGTCGTTCCGCGCCGTCGTACCCGAGCGCGAAGCCGTCCCGCCGGTGCCGCTGAAGCCGCCGGCCGTCCGGCTGCCGGAAGTCTGCTGCCCGCCGCCCTGCGGCATTCCTCCGCCGGAAGCGCCGGAGACGCCCGAAGAGCCGCCGCGCTGGCCGGAGTTTCTGCTCCCCCCGCCGGAACCGTTCGACAGCGTCAGCCCGACCGGGATGAGGACCGTCTTCGTCTCCCCGGTCAGCGTGATCAGCGAAGACGAAGACGACGCGCCGGAGGAGGCCTCGGCGGGAGCGGCGGAAGAGGACGCGCCGCCGCTCCCGCCCCGGTTGAGGTTCCCGACCGCGAGCGTGATCTGGTTGCCGACCACGGCGGTCACCTTGCCGACGAGCAGGGCCCGACCCGAAGAGCCGCCGCCCGAGGACGCCGCGGAATCCGCCCGCCCCCCGGTGCCGCCGCTGTGCGAGCAGGCGACCGCCGGCACCGCGAGAATCAGAAAAGCGATCAGGGCCGCGCAGGCCCTTTTGCTGCATCTCATTAAAAATTTCCCTCCTATTCCTCGTTGAGCGCCTCGATCGGCATCAGTCTGGAGGCTTTCCACGCCGGATAAAATCCAAAAATCGTGCCGGTGCCCACCGCGAACAGCATGGAATAAGCACCGCTGACCGCCAGGGGCTCGACCGTCATTCCCGCGAGCCGAACGAGCGGGACAAGCGCGAATCCCGCGCCGACGCCCAGCACGCCGCCCATGACGCTGATGAACGTGGCCTCCAGAAGAAACTCCAGCAGAATGTCGCGCTTGGAGCTCCCGAGGGCCTTGAGGACCCCGATCTCGCCCGTGCGCTCCTTGACGGAAACGAACATCACGTTCATGATGCCGATGCCGCCCACGATGAAGACGATGGCGGCGACCGCCAGCAGAAGCATGGAAAGCGTGTTGGCGGAAGAAGTCGCGGCCTCCATGGTGCTGCCGGCGTCCGTCACCGTGAACGTCGCCTTGGGATGGTCCTCCGTCAGAATCGCCTTGATGTTCGTGATCTCGTCCGTCACCTGGTTCACATCGGAGGCGATCGCCATGATCTGCGGGTTCGCCTGGTTGCCGAAGACATATTTGGTGCCCGTCGCGTACGGGATGAAGATGGTCTCGTCCGGGCTGGTGCCGGAGGAGACGGAGCCCATCTTGTCGAGGACGCCGATGACCTCGTAGGTCTTGCCCTCGATGGAGACGGTGTCGCCGTAGGCCGAGTACGCGCTGCCGAAAATATCCTGCGCCAGCGTGTAGCCGATGACGGCCACCTTGCTTTTCGCGGTCTCGTCGTCGTCGGTGTAAAAATCGCCTTCCAGCAGTTCCAGATTCGACATATCCGCGTAATCCGGCGTGGCTCCGACGACCGTATAGTCGGTGTCCTCCGTCAGATCACCGCCGTCCACGCTCTCCGTATCCGAATTGTAAATACAGACATCCGACAGGCCGGACACATAGGAGGCGATGTCGTCGACATCCGTCGTCGAAAGGGTGACTTTCTGGCTTCTCATGGCGCCGCCGAAGCCGCCCATGCCTCCGCCCGGCATCCCGCCGCCGTCGGCCCCGCCGGCGCTTCTGCGGGTACTTCCCCCGCCGGCATTTCCCCCGCCGGCATTTCCCCCGCCCGGCATCCCGCCGCCCATGCCGCCCATCATCTGGTCCTGCATTTCCGCTTCGGTGCTGACGGAAATGTTGATGGCGCCGGCGTTCAGCGTTTTATACTCGTTTTGCACCTCCACCTCGCCGCCGTGCCCCACGGCGATGACGAGGACGATCGTCGCGGCGCCGACGACGATGCCGAGCGAGGTGAGAAAGACCTTGAACTTGCTTCCCCGGATATTGATCCAGACGAGATGGGTGATCTCGCTCAGGCGCATCTTGCCGCCGATCAGTTGTTTTGCCGCTGTCATGTGGAGCTCACCGCGCTTTCCACGAGCACGGTATCCCCTTCCGAAAGGCCGCTGGTAATTTCGACGCTTGTGCCGTCCGAAAAGCCGGTCTTGACGGTTTTGGCGCTCGTCCCGCCGTTCTGGCCGCGGACCAGCACGGTGGAGACGCCGTTCTTGAAAGTGATCGCCCGATTATTGACGGAAAGGGCGTCTTTGACCCGTTTCTGGATGATGGTGCCCTCTCCGCTCATGCCGTCGTACACGGTGCCGATGTCCCCGACCTTGCCGGTGCTCTTGACCACGACGGTGTAAGTGACCGAAGAGGAACCGCTGCGCGCGGGTTCCGCCGTAATGCTCTCGACCAGCCCGTCGATCGTCTGGTCGTCGTAGGCGGTAAGGGAGATCGACGCCTCCTGCCCCACGCTGACGTTCGTGATGTCGTCCTCCGAGATAGAGAGCGAAAGAGAGACGGAATCGTCCGTCGAAACGGTCATCATGGCGGTGTTCGCGGGCACACTGGAGCCGGCTTTGTAGGCGACGCTGGCGACGAATCCGTCCGCGGGGCTGACCAGGGTGCCGTCGCCTTTCAGGGCGTTGTTGACTTCATCCATACTGTTCTGCAGACTGTCATACGATTCCTGCGCGGTCGTGACCGCCGCGCCGAGCTGGTTGACAGTCTGGTCGTAGGTATCCTGCGCGTTACCGGCCGTGCCCAGATCGGTCTGCTCCTTGGTGCCGGCGTCCACCGACGAGATCTGCGCCGTCTTCTGCGCTTTTTCCAGATTGTACTGGTCGGTCGCGACGGTCTGCTTGAGCGACGCGACCTTGTCGTCGATCGACGAGCCGGTCAGCGCCGAATCCGCGCCGCCGATCGTGTATTTGCTGCCGTAAGTGTCCTTGAAATCCGAATACGCCGAGTTGTAGTTGTTGTACTCCGCCGTGGCCTGCGCCACTTTGGCTTTCAGGCTGTCCCGCTGGGTGACGATGGTGCCCGCAATTTCCTCAGCGTAGCTGTTCAGCGTGTCCTTGGCCTCTTTGTAGGTTTCCTCATCGGCATCCGTCGTGTCGTCGTCGGCTTCTTTGTTGTATTTGTCGGCGGCATACTGCTGACCGGCCGTGTCTGCGGTTTTTTTCAGCGCATCGTAGGTGTCGAGCACGGTCTCGTTCGCGTCCTCGAACGCCGTGAGCTGGTTGTTGTAGCTGGTTTCCGAGGACTGCGCGTCGGTGGTCCACTTCTTAAGCTGCTGCAGCTTGGCGTAGTCGGCGGACCATGTCTTCTGCATGGCTTGGTATTCCGACAGCGACTTCTGGTCGTTCGCCAGCGTCTGCTTCGCGCTCGCGATGTCGTTCTGCAGCCCGCTGACCGTGAGCTGCCGGGTGAGCGGCGCGGTCGTCGCCAGATACTTGCTCGACTCATAAGTAAGCTTTGCGGTGTCCAGCTTGATTTTCTGGTCGCTGATCGCGGACTGCAGAGAAGCCTTCGCCGCTTCCAGCTTCTGCCTGGTTTCGGAAGTGCTGTCGTTCACGCTGCTAAGGTCCAGTTTGACCAGGGCATCGCCCTTTTTGACCTTCTGGCCGGACTGGACCAGCACGGAAGAGATCGTGCTCTCCACCGGGAAAGCGACGGTGTCGTTCTGCAGCGCGACCGTGCCGGATTCCGTCGTGCCGACGGTGACGTCTCCCTTCGAGACGCTGTACTCGCGGTAGGAAGCGGCCGTCTGGGAACTGCTGTTCCTGTGGATGACGAGAATGGTGCCCGTCACCACCGCGCCCGCCACCACCACCGCCGCGACGGCGATCAAAATTTTTCTGCGGGGTCGGCCGATTCCCTGCTGTCCATCCAAACGTTCGTTCATCCCATGTTCCCCCGATTTTACATAATGCAGGGCCGGACCGGCGCTTCCGGCTGCACAGCCCCCTACTGATCTAAATAGAGAATACTGGAAGAATATGAGGAAAAGTTTAAATGGGCATGAGAAACAAATGAAAAAGCGCAGTGCCTGCGCGCAAGTTTACACACGGCCGGTCGAGTGCAGACCCACATGAAAACCATAACCGTAGTCTACTTGTTTGATTCGGCCCGAATGCCGACGTTGGTTTGCACTCAGGCCGTGCAGGCCCGCACTTTCGCTTCCGCGCGAAAGTGCGCAAAGCGCGGGTCGGGGGGAG
>ENA-UOOI01001287-UOOI01001287.1-fermentation-metagenome-genome-assembly--contig:-NODE-1287-length-26885-cov-6.887514_pt1 | contig 26885 bp, 27 predicted proteins | sample MGYA00245779_ERZ724027 | MGnify/ENA primary metagenome ERZ724027 (study PRJEB28704, sample SAMN03018318) | fermentation metagenome | biome: anthropogenic terrestrial biome; feature: soil; material...
TGTGCTTACCGCGGTCCAGCAGGTAATCAGCAAGCGCTAGATTCTCGATCCCTAGCCCGAGAACGGCAATCCCCTGCCCCATTTGCCTAGCCCTCCTTTATGCCGGCTATATCAGCCTGATCGGCAGGCGTGCCGGCTTGGGGTACTGCATCGTAATTGCAGCGTATCCACAGGCCATCCGGTCGATAGCCCAGTCGATGGTAAATCCGGCCAGCCGCCGGGTTATTCCAATAAAGCCAGGCAATTTTGCCATCAAGCCATAATGTACGTGTCAGTTCGTGGACACAGTTTTCTGAATATCCCAATCTGCGCTTGGATGGATCGGTATAGACACAGATGATGGTGGCAAAATCGTCCCCTTCAAATTCTGTAAAAGCAGCCGAGGCAATGCGTCCTTCCTCCCAAACCGCATAGAAACGCTGCTGACGATCCATGATTTTTCCCAGTTCGGCCAAACTCCGCCGCATTGATCCGGCCTGTTCGTAAAAACGAGCCAGCTCTTCCAAATGCGCACGCGTACACTGCCTGACCTGATTCGCGGCAATGGCACCACTAACCGCAGCAATAGTGCCACGTTCAACGGCACTCGTTTCCGTTAACTTGCAGAGTACGAAACTCACCCGGGTAAAAGTCCTCTCAGCCCCGATTATGCGGTGTAAAGGCTGCCATTGTTTAAAAGGTCCTTTGTAGTAAAATGGCTCGCCAGAGGCAATCATGACATCAGCAATGCCCTGCCAGTCAACATCCGCACAGTTACCCACATGGTGCCACAACATCCAACGATTATGTTCATTAGCGGCCAGTGCTTTCAGCCGGCCGTTAACGTCGAAATCTCCCCAAAAATAATCGGTGCCGTGCTCCAGCAAGGTAACGAGCATAGCATTCTTTGCCGTGGCTGGACCCAAAAAACTACGTGCCATGGCCAAATGGTCACCCTTAAGTTGATAAATAGGCAAGTTCTTCCCCTCATCCCGCCGGGCGGCGATACTTATCGAGGCTCTCAAACTTGCTGTATTCTTTCTGAAAGTAAAGCTCAATACTGCCAGTCGGCCCATTACGGTGTTTGGCAATGATCAGTTCGGTAATATTCTTTTTATCAGTATCCGGATTATAGTAATCATCCCGATAGAGAAAGGCCACAATATCAGCGTCCTGCTCCAGGGAACCGGATTCACGCAAGTCTGCCAGCGACGGCACTTTTTGCGCGCGCTGCTCAACCGCGCGGCTCAACTGTGAACAGGCGATTACCGGCACAGCCAGCTCACGGGCGAGCGCCTTGAGAGAGCGGGAGATGTCCGCTACTTCTTGTTGACGGTTTTCCGAGCGGGTGCGTGACTGCATCAACTGCAAGTAATCAATCACGATTAAACCCAGATTATGTTCGGCCTTAATGCGGCGAGCTTTCGCGCGGATCTCCATGGCACTAATGCCAGGCGTATCATCAATAAACATATTAGCTTCACTAAGCCGCCCCAGCGCATATGACAGCTTTGGCCAATCGCTCTCCACGAGCTGACCGGTGCGCAGCCGCTGACTGTCAACCCCTGCTTCGGCACATAACAGCTTCTGAGCCAGCTGCTCTTTTGACATCTCCAGGCTGAAATAGATGACTGGAATTTTCATTTCAACAGCGGCCTGCTGGGCCAGATTGAGGGTAAACGTGGTTTTCCCCATACTGGGACGGGCCGCAATAATTATCAGATCCGAAGGCTGCCAGCCGGAAGTGAGCCGATCCAAATCAGCATACCCGGTTGGGATACCTGTAATCCCACCCTTTTCGGTATACAGTTTCTCAATTCGTTCAAAGGCTTCAATCAAAATACTGCGCAAGGACACGAAACCTTGGATGTTCCGCTTCTGAGTAATCGCGAAAATGGCCCGTTCCGCCTCATCCAGGATGGTTTCAACCTCCAGATTGGCATCGTAGCCCATCTGCGCCACTCGGGTGGAAGCGCTGATTAATGCTCTGAGAACGGATTTTTCTTCGACGATCTTAGCATAATGCTCGACATTGGCTGCCGTTGGCACGCAGTTCGCCAGCGATGCCAAATAAGAAGCACCGCCGACCTGCTCCAGCAAATTGCGCTGCCGCAACTCTTCAGCCACAGTCACCAAATCAACCGGTTCCCCACGGCCAGACAGCGCCGACACGGCCTGAAAAATCAGACGGTGGGCTTCACGATAAAAATCGTCCGGTTTCAGGATTTCCGTGGCAGTGAAAATGGCCTCTTTCTCTAAAAGCATCGAGCCGAGAGTGGACTTCTCGGCGTCGATGTTTTGAGGCGGTATCCGCTCAATGATCTCACTCATTCTTGGGAAACCTCCGGAATGATCTCCACGTCTTCCATGACATGCGGTATTGCTTCCGCAAACGACTCAATCGGAACAATTTCCATACCATGCAGATCCGGCGGAATATCTTTGATGTTCTCGGCCGGAATCAGGACTTTTTTGATTCCCGCTTGTCTGGCACCGTAGGCCTTCTCAAAGATGCCGCCAACAGCTTTCACGCGCCCACTAATTGAAATCTCACCAGTCACAGCCACCTGCTGATGAATACCCCTCTTTTGCAGGGCACTCACGATTGCCAGTGAGATAGCGACACCAGCGGACGGACCATCGATTCTACCTCCGCCGACGATATTGACGTGCACGTCAAAATCCATCAAATCATGCCCGGTCGCCGCCCGCACCACGGACGCGGCATTGAATACGGAGTCCTTCGCCATACTGCCGGCGGTATCATTAAAACGAATGCTCCCCTTGCCGGAGTCTCTGGCCGGGAAAGCCACTGCTTCAATCTCCAGCACTGAACCGAGGAATCCGGAAACGCCCAACCCAAAGATTTTGCCAACTTCAAATGTATCGGAGGCCTTCACCGCAACATAAGGCGATAGGCGGGAAGCCTGAATCACTTCACGCACATCATCTTCGGTAATGTGGACCGGCGCTTGATCTTGGCCAAGCGTTTCCACGCCATCAACGCCGCCAGTCAAGCGGAACAGCGCCGTACCGAAAGCATCCGCCAAAATGCCGACTGCCTTACGGCCTTCAATGGTATATTCGCTGATAATGCTGATTACCTGCGGGTCTAAATCGACCTTCAGTTTCGCTGCCGCATTGCGCACAATTTCTTCGATATGGGACGTTGTCAACGGCTCGAAGAATACCTCGGCACAGCGCGAACGCAGCGCCGGGTTAATCTCGGACGGATCAGCTGTCGTGGCGGCAATCAACACAAAGTCAGCCGGTGCACCCTTTTCAAACAAATGCTTGATGTATTTGGGCACATTCGGATCTGCAGGATCATAATAAGACGAATCAAACTGCACCCGCTTATCCTCAAGCACCTTCAACAGCTTGTTCTGGAGCAGCGGATCCAACTCTCCAATTTCATCAATGAACAGCACCCCGCCATGCGCCTCTGTAACCAAACCGAGCTTCGGCTCAGGTACGCCGCCTTCTGCCAAATCCCGGCGCGCTCCCTGATAAATCGGATCATGCACCGAACCAAGCAGCGGGTTAGTCACTTCACGCGGATCCCACCGGATTGTTGAACCATCCACTTCTACAAAAGGCGCATTCTCTTTAAAAGGCGTAAACTGAAGGCACCGGGCTGCTTCCAAAGCCAGACGGGCTACGGTCGTCTTGCCTACTCCGGGTGGCCCATATAAGATAACGTGCTGCGGGAATGGTGAAGCGATCTTGGAAAGCAGCGCCTTCACCGCCCGGTCTTGACCCACAACTTCCTGCACGGAGGCAGGTCGGATGGTCTCAATCACCGATCTGGCCAGATGCTTCTCTTCCAGAGCCTCAATTTCGACGTAACGCTTTAATGTCTGGGGGTTTTCTGGTCCCGAAAGATCTTTCAGCACCTGGGCTTTGACATCACGCACATATTCTTCATGCCGTTGCTGCATACGCTCAGCTGTTTTGCGCTCAATTTTCTCCTCAACAGTCCGGCGTGCGATTAAATCGGCAATTTCTTCCTCAATTTCGTTCATCGCGGCTGGCAAGTCTTTATGCGAGGGGATCTCATCAATAGTAGGATCCTCAAATACAAGGCGCTGTAATGCCAAAACGCGTTCTTCCAATACGTCCGAACGCATCAGGTTCAGGGCCTCCAGCTTACCGGCTTTTAAAACCAGCTTGTCAGTGCCATAAATATTCGCCAGCAGGGCATAGAGTGCCGCCACCTGCCGACGCAATTGATCATCTTCATCACGCAATCGATCGCTCAGGGCGTTGTCTGATCTAATTTCGCGCATGATCCCCTTCATCGCATAATTCCTCCCGCTGCTACGTAATAAGCTAAGTTTCATTCAAGATCACAAAGTCACGACTGCGGGTAACCCGAACGCACCGGATCGGTTGCACGAAAACCCGGAAGTCGTGACGCTGAGTAAATGCTGCCAATCTTATTCTTCGACGATTCTAACCGTGATGGTCGCGGTAACTCCCGGGTAAAGATGCAGATTTACAGGATAGTTTCCGAGAGCCTTGATGTTTTCGGAAATTTCCAGTTTGCGCTTGTCGACTTCCATCCCGCTATACTTTTGAATGGCCTCGGCAATGTCTTTGGCGGTAATGGAACCGAACAGCCGGCCGCCTTCACCTGATTTGACCTTGATGGCTACCTGCATCTCATTAATTGTGGCGGCAATCTGCCTGGCTTCCGCCTCTTCCTGATCCTTACGCTCCTGCTCTAGCTTTTTCTCGAACTCCAGTTTCTTAACATTGACCTGGTTAGCCTCGATGGCTAATCCGCGGGGTAGCAAGAAATTGCGGGCGTACCCATCCGAAACCTCTTTAGTAGTGCCTTTTTTCCCCAAAGCTTTGACATCCTGAACAAGAATTACTTTCATCTGCCCAACCCCCTATTTGCAGAAGGCTCGCCCCGCTCTTTATCTTCCAGATAAGTCCTTAAGGCCGAAAAGTCCCCATACCACTCTTCGATCTCGTGGGGTTCGGCAATATTACCAGATAGTTTTTCAGCAAGCCTTGTATCCATTTTGGAAAATGAGATCCCGATCCGGCGGCCTAATAAATACGAAGTCATAATAATACCGGCCAAAGCGTCTCGAATGAGCTCCTGACTCCCCTTGAGCATCGCCCGACAAAGGGTGGCTACGCCGCCGATCAACTCGGTTTTCAGCCATTCGATTGTGCGTATGTTACGGGCAATATCGATTTCTCCCGCTGGCTGAGTCACAAACACACCTCCCGGGCGTATAGGGATATTGCGTTATACTATTCGTCGAAAGTTCTACGGATTCCTCTCAAAAAGCAGCCCGACATTAAATGCCTGCCGTGCCAATCCTCTGCAAAAGAAAGCCACGTATCGGAAAATCGCCGCAAAATAAAACCGGGCCAAACGGCCCGGCTCGGTTCCATACTACTCGGTTGAATATGGTAGCAAGGCAACCTGTCTGGCCCTCTTGATGGCCAGTGTGACCTGTCTTTGATGCCCCGCGCAGTTACCAGAAATACGACGTGGCAGAATCTTACCGCGTTCCGTCAGAAAACGGCGCAGTTTTCCGATCTCCTTATAGTCGATATGCTGGACTTTATCAACACAAAAAGCGCAAATGCGTTTTTTGGCTTTTCTTCTGTCCTTTCTTCCGACCAAAAAGGTTCACTCCCTTCTAACACCATTTAAGAATGGAAACCGTTATTAAAACGGTAAATCATCAAGGCTCATGCTGCCAAGATCGTCTTCATCGCGACCTTGATCGCCATCATCCGAAACATGTTCCTGTCCCCCGCCGGAACGATCATCCCCGCGTCCCTTATCCAGGAATCGGATGTTATCGGCCACGACTTCCGCCACTTTCCGCTTCTGTCCTTCCTGGGTCTCATAGGAACGAATTTGGAGCCGCCCTTCCAGAGCGACCAGACGTCCTTTGCCGAGATACTGCCCGCATAATTCGGCCAGCTTGCGCCAGACAACGATATCAATAAAGTCGGTCTGCCGTTCGCCTTGTTGATTTGTATAACTGCGGTCGACTGCCAACGTGAAATTGGCTACCGGAACACCATTAGGCGTATAACGCAGTTCGGGATCCCGGGTTAGTCTTCCGACCAGGACTATGCGGTTTAACATGTCGGATCACCTCGATTACTCTTCTCTTAAGACTATCAGATAACGAAGGATCTCTTCGTCAATCCGCAAAAGCCGTTCCAGCTCTTGACAGACCGAACTCGGAGATTGGAACAAGGTGAGCACATAGTAACCTTCTGTGATACGATCAATGTCGTATGCCAGACGGCGTTTACCCCACTTCTCCACTTTCTCGATTTCGCCGCCATTTGTGGTTATGATGTCGCTGTATTTAGCGATCGCCGCCTCAATGGCTTCTTCTTCGAGTGACGGAGCAATGATAAACATCACCTCGTATTTTTTCATCCAAGGCACCTCCTCCCTGTGGACTATCGGCCCCGCCGCTTGGACGGAGCAGGGAAGTCATCCATTATTATAGCATCTTGGCCTAAATGAATCAACTTTTTGTGTGAGCCTGCTGCAAAACCGTCTTGATACCCTTTTCAAATTTAACGCGCGGCAGCATCACCACGCGGCCGCACTGCAGGCACTTGATGCGGAAATCCATTCCCACCCGCATAATTTCCCAGTCGGTACCTCCGCAAGGATGCTCCTTCCGCATTCGGACCACATCACCCACTTGCAGCTTCATCGGCATCCCAATAGCACTCCTTCAACGCGGCTGAAATCAATCCGCTAATCAATCTTCCGAAATTCGGAGGTGCGCAACTCTTGCTGCGGCACTGCCGGATAAATGCCATGCGCGATTAATTCCTTCCAGACCGCCCCGCGCAGTTCGCGCTCAACCGCCCATTGCTGACCGGGGTCAGTCTTGGCAATCAACAGGTACGACACTCCGGTATGATCCACTCGGGATACGCCCAGCAAACTTGGGCCTTCCTGAACTTCATCGTGCTCTGCGGCAAACCTCTGGAACAGATTGCGCAATACACTTTCCACTTCCGTGCCGTCGGTGTCAATTGGGACGGTGACCTCGAAAAGCACGCGCATACGTGAACCCATATGATTAGTGACTTGACTAATCTGGCCATTGGGGACAATATGCAGCTGTCCCCCAAAATCGCGTATTTTGGTGACGCGCAACGTCATCTCTTCTACAGTCCCCGATACTCCGGACAAGGTCACATAATCTCCAACCGCGAATTGATCTTCGAATAACAGAAAAAAACCGGTAATGATATCACGCACAAGGCTCTGAGCCCCAAAACCGATTGCCACGCCGCCAATTCCTGCCGCCGCCAGCAGGGAGGCAATTGGTACACCCAGCTTGTTAAGAATCGTTAACCCGGCAATCAGATAAACAAGGTAGCGCATAACGCTCTTCAGCAATGGTACCAATGTCTTGGCGCGTCTATCAGAAATGTAACGCTTATCTTCCCGGAGCAGGTACGCTTCCAAACGTGCATTGACGATCCGCAATACCAGCGCGGAGGCAATAATGATTAGCGCAATGATCAGCGCTGCGCTAATCATTGATTTTAGGTTTTCCGCGCTCAGCAATTGCTTATATGAGCTAATTCCACTTTCCAATGCGGACAGCATACTAATCCCCCGTTTCCACTTTTTTTAACTTCGTCGCCCACTTCGACAGTCCTCTAACAAATTTCACCTGAGCGTCCAAAGAAAAGGGCTTGCCCAGATTGAAGGAACGAAGGCTTCAGAAGACGAATTCATAATCAAGCCTTTTTGGGCTTGCGGAGGTGAATGGCATTGCACGAAAGAATTCTGGTAGTCGACGACGAACAGGGCATACAAGGGTTTGTCGAAACGAATCTTGTCCGGGCCGGTTTTGAAGTGATTCAGGCTCTGAACGGAAAAACCGCCTTGCAGGAAGTCGCGGCCGGCAATATTGATTGTATTTTGCTTGATTTGGGCCTTCCCGATTCAGACGGTTTTGATATTTGCCGAGAGGTGCGCAAAAATCACACCATCCCGATTATCATACTCACCGCCAGAGGCGACGATATTGATAAAATTCTCGGCCTGGAACTGGGCGCAGATGATTATATTGTCAAGCCTTTTAATCCTCGCGAGCTGGTGGCCCGCATCAAGGCGGTTTTACGCCGCGTTGGCACGCCGCCCCCGGCCCCGGCCGACTCGGAGCAACAGAATTCGCGCCATATTAAGTTATTCGATTTAACCATCGATTTAGACCGCCATGAAGTGCGTCGCGGCGAGCGGCAAATTGATTTGACTCCGAAAGAATACGATTTGCTTTCATTCCTGGCGGATCATCCCGGCTATGCATTTACGCGGGAAAAGCTGCTACAGGAAGTCTGGGGTTATGATTTTTTTGGCGACGATCGCACCGTAGATGTGCATATTCGCCGGTTGCGCGAAAAGCTTGAAGATGATCCAAATACTCCCTTCTTCATTATTACCGTATGGGGTGTCGGCTATAAATTCCGGGAGCAAAACACATGAAAACAATCCGCCTGCGGCTGGCAGTAGTATTTATGACCGTCGTACTGTTTGCCCTTGGCATTATTCTGGTACTGCATTACTTGTGGTTGACACGCTATCTAATTGATGATAAGGCGGCTCAGCTGGAAGATCAGCTAGCGGCGATCTCCCAATTCTCAGAGGTCTTTGTGCAGACTCCTGAGAATCTGCCGGTGGTGGCCAATAGTTTGCTACAGCAATTTGCCGCATTTGTCAGCGGTGATTTGGCCATTTTCGATTCGCTGGGATCTTTGGTTGCGTCCGATAGCGACTATGAACGCATTTTTGGGCATACCAGCGACCCCGATGATACTGGCTCCGCTGGCCCCTCTGAACTCGGCCGCCCGGCCGCCGGTCAGTTTCAGCGCGCCATTATCCAAGCCGAAGGCTCGCGGTGGCTGGTCGTTACCTCCGCCATCGGTAGTCAACCGTTGGGCTACGTTACGCAAGCCTTTTCATTGGCCGAGACGGATCGCTCCCTGGCAGCCACGCAATTGCGGCTTGTATATTCTATTCTTCTGGCATTGGCCGGTGCCGGCATTATCAGTTTAGTTCTGTCAAGCACGCTGACAAAGCCGCTGCTGCAGATGCGCGATACGGCCCTTGCTTTGGCAAAAGGGGATCTTTCCAAGCGCCTTTCTTCGACCCGCCAGGACGAAGTCGGCGAACTCTCGCGCGGCATCGACCATATGGCGGACGAGATTCAGCGCATGCTCATTTCTTCGGAAGAAAATCGCAGGCGTTTATCAGCCATTTTGTCCAGCCTCTCCGAAGGGCTCCTCGCCATCGACGGTCAGGGCATCATCCGTTTGGCCAATCCGGCAGCGGCGCGCCTATTTAATGAGCAGAGCAACAGGCTGGTCGGGCGCACAGCCGACGGCCTGCTTCCGATGGGCCGCATGGAGTCGATTATCTCCGCCGCCCTGAACGCCGGTGGATTGTATGCCCACGAATTGGAGTGGCCTTTCCGGCCTGACACTGCCATTCGCATCACTTGCGTCCCCTGGGAAGTCGAAGGCGGCCAAGGTCTGATCATTACTCTGCGTAATGTGACCGATTTGCGCAAGTTGGAGGAAAAACGCCAGGAATATATTTCCCGGCTTTCTCATGAGTTGCGTACTCCGCTCACGATTATCAAAGGGTACCTAATTACATTGCTCGACACGCCTCCGGAAGAGCTTCCTGCTGAGACGGGTACCTTGCAGACGCTGGATCGCGAAACGGACCGCCTTACCCGCATGGTTGAGGAGCTCTTGGAAGCTTCCCGGCAGCGCAGTGCAGTGTTAAGCTTAAACATCAGCCCCGGCCGACTGGATGAGGTTATTCGGGAAAGTATGGAGGGTCTTGCGAATCATGCCGCCAGGCAGCAGATCAAGCTGCATGTTTCTTTGCCGGCCGCGATGCCATTAATTCCAATCAGCCGTGATCATATAAAGCAAGTCATGCTGAATCTGCTTGACAACGCGATTAAATATAACGACCCCGGAGGAAACGTCTTTGTTACCGCAGAAGTTAATCCCGACAATTTGGCGGTAACCGTCCGGGACGATGGCCATGGCATCGCCAGTGAGCATCTGCCCTTTATCTTTGGCAGGTACTACCGCGCATCAGATCAAGACAAGAGCGGTTCGGGGCTTGGGCTGGCAATTGTCAAAGAGATTATTGAGGCGCATGGCGGTGAAATTGACCTTGCCAGCGGGTCGGAAGGATGCACCATCCGTTTTATGCTGCCGCGTTAATGGACCCGGCGCTGGTCGGTCGGGCCAATCGCCTCGGCGCTGCCGCGCTAATTGTTTTAAACGTTTCGTAACATTCATGTAAACAGAGGTTCGCAACTTTATGGCATGATTAAACCAGAGGGGGGATCCGCATGACCTGCAAGAGCAACCTCAACCGTACCCGCAGGAGCTCAATGGCCGGCCTAAGCCACGCGCAGATAGTCGTCGTCATGATCCTGATCTTGGGACTGGCTTCGGTGATCTTTTCACAGGAATCTCTGGCCAATCGGGCGGTCATGGGGGAGATCCGTGCTGTATCAAATGTGAAAGTGGACGGACAATTGTCTGAATGGCGCGGTTTTTCTCAGATTAATATCAACAGTGCCGCTCAATGCATTTCCGGCGCCAACCGCTGGAAGGGATCGGCCGATCTTTCCGGACGTATTATGCTGGCTTATAGTGCCAGTCATCTATATATCGCCGGCGAAATCCGCGATGATAAATTGATTAATGATCAGAAAGGCATTCTCATGTGGAATGGCGATTGTGTCCAAGTCTTTATCGATACGGATTTGGACGGCGACTATGATACGACAGTCTATAACGCCGATGATTTCAGTTTTGGCATTTCTCCGGGTACGGACGGCAAAGCGCCCGAATGGACGATCTGGCAGCCTGCCGGCAAACAGATCGGGACCATTCTCGGAACCTCGCTCGGATTAGTCCGTACCTCAGAAGGTTATAATTTTGAGCTTGCCATCCCCTTGGAGCACATTGGCCTGCGTCCAACCCCTGGCAAGTCATTTGGGATGGGGATCATCCTGATTGATTCTGACGAACCCGGTGTCGTCAAAAGCCAGTTGGCGAATGTCCCAGCCAATGCCTGGCGGGATCCGACGCTATTTGCCAAAGTGACCTTTCGCTAAATCAGCGCCGCGTCCGCACTCACACGCACGCTCTCCGGGAAGCATGATTGCGCAAATCAGGGCCATCGCGATCGCAACCGGAAACAGCAGAAAAGCCCTGTGATACGCTCCTTGCGAGAAAACCCTCACTCCATCAACGACTTTGCCCTGCCAACCAGCATCAAGCATCCTGCCGACTGCAGCATTCATCAGCGCTCCACCAAGGAATCCGCCGGTATTGACCACGCTGATGGCGGTGCCGGAATACCTGACGTCGTTTCTCTCTTTAACCGCCGCGAATGTCAACACAAAGACAATCGCACTCAGACCAATCAAGAACAGCAATATGGGCAACAGCCACCTGGGCAGGAGCGCTCCGTCTGCGGCGGGTGTAATTAAGAGTGTCCATAAGATCCCCTGGACGAGGACTCCGCCGACGACGATTGGCTTTTTGCGTTTACATTGGTCGGACAGCCAACCCCAAAAAAGTGATCCCAGTGCAATACCGAGTGAAACCATCAAGGTGTAACTGGAGGCAACCCCCTTGGGTAGCTGATACACTTGCATCAGGTATGAGATCCCCCATAATCCATTGAATGAGAAGGTGGCCGAGCTGGCTCCCAGATAAATCAGAAAGCACAACCAGGTCAGCCGGTTGCGGAAGATCATCTTCAGCGCGCTCCACAGTTCCGGAAGGGCAAGGCCGTTTTGGCCGGCCTGCTCTGCAACGGCCGGGAAACCGAGATCCTGCGGATAATCGCGCACGACCAAATAAACCAAAACCGCCACCACAAGGCTGATCACACTGAGGACGATAAAAGAGCCACGCCAACCAGTGTATAATACTAACATCGCCAGTGGAGTGGCAGCTGTCATCGCGCCAAAATTGCCGGTAATGGAAGTACAGCCTGTCATGGTGGCGAAGCGCCCGGTCGGAAACCAAAGTGTCAGGAAACGTAGCACGCCAACATAGATGACAGCGGTGCCAATCCCAACCAGTGCCCGGGAAACAGAAATCAGAGCCAGACTGCCGGAAAAGGCTGTCAGGGCAGCTCCGATGGCTGCCACCGCCATGCCTGCAAAGGCGGTGCGGCGTGCCCCGATCGAATCACATAGAATGCCGCTCGGAATTTGCATAAGGGCATAGAAATAAAAGTAAATCGAAGCCAAATTGCCCAGCGCTGTTCCGCTGAGGCCCAGACCTTTCGGTGGGGTCGCCGCGAGGTTATCTGCTACTGCGGCGATATGATATCTGTGGACGAAAACGACAAAAAAGGCGGCCGCCAGTACTGCCCAGCCGCCCCATTGATATCTCCTGAACGAACGCGCACGCTCTTTCACCCGATTACCTCCACTCGCTTGCTGCCTCTATTACCGTTTTAAATCATATTCCATAACTATTGTATGGCCCACTTCCGGCGGGTCCATTTCGAAATGCCTGAAGCCAAGCGTGAAGAATGCTTGAAACAGCGCTTGGTCCTCCGGACAGTTGCAGACTAAAGAACTTCTTCCTGACTTTTGCGCCAGATGTTTCCCAAGCTTCACCAATCGGTTAAGACTTGCCCCTTCTAACCCATTGGTCAGCAACGGCAAGAATTGATAATAGGCCTGCTCATGATGATCGACCTGAAAAATGGCAAGTTCACCGGTTGTGGGAAACAGATAAGCTGCCTGTTCGGCGATCCAGCGTTGCATCTGCGCCCGGTCGTACTGCCAGAATACCCAGGCATGCGAAATAAAACCACCAGCCTTTTGCAGCCATGGCGAAGCGGCAATCTGTGACCATAATGCATCATCGAGATCGGTCATGGTCATCAAACGAAATTTTTCCTCCGGAGGTATGGCCTGCGCAGCAGAAAACGCCTCTCCCTCCCCAGTAGCAAAACTCAATTCAAACTGCACAAAGCGTTGCATTTCGCGAAATCCATACTTATGCAGAATATGAATGCTTTCTGAGTTACCGTAATATGTAGCGAGTCGAAGCGAACGTAGATTCCGGGCGCGCGCTTTTTCAATAAAATAGCTGGTCAGTTTTTGAGCGTAACCTTGCCCTTTATATTCGGTGTTTCCGCGCAAACCTTCCAGCCAGCCGTCCTGGCCATTCAAGATGGTCAGTTTGCCCAGCGTGGCAATGTGGCCGGCGCGTGCGGGGCGGCCATTGGGTACGCCGAGGCCGGTGTGCTCATCCGGGCCGTCATCCATAACCTCAACGACGCAGAACTCCCCTTCCGGATCCCTAATCCAGTCGGAAACCACATGGGGAATATAGTCTCCCCCGTCCCAAATCTCGGCGCATAATTCCTGGATGCGCGGAATATCTCCTAATTCAGCTTTGCGTATCGTGTCCTGCATATCTGCTCTCGTTCTCCTTCTTGATAGCGCGTGCTTTGGATCGATCTATTTCATGCGTAACTTTCGCTGATCTATGGCAAACTCCTTTTGAGAGGAACGCGGGAGGAACTTTGGGGACGGTTCTAAAAGTTCATTATGGGATTTTATGGTAAATTGAACTTTTAGAACCGTCCCCAAAGTTCCAAAGCTCGCCAAAGGAGTGTTTTGCCTTGAAACGGTCTTATGTGATCATAGTATTGATGATAGCTCTCGCGGCGGCTGCGCTCCTATGGCTGAGGGAAAACCCGGATGCCAATGCTAATGCGTTTCAACGCCAGTTTAAAAAAGAACTGGCTGCTCTATACCCGTATTCCAAAGTGCAGGGCAATGATCTATCAAGCCTGGAATGCGACTTGGGCAATGGCCTGATGCTCCTGAACCTGGAGTCGCTCTTTAAAGCATGGCGGCATGATCCCAAATTGCGTGATAATTTGGTAACGCATTATCTGACAGTCCTCTCCAAATCACAAAATATCGGGCAGTACAAACTGGTGGCGGCCCGCGTTTTTCCTCAAATCCGGCCAGCCAGTTTTGGCGCGGTATACTCTGGCAGTGATCTTGCCCCTGTTTCAATGGAGCTTTTCGGCAATCTGGCAGTTTTCTATGTCGTAGAATTTCCGGATCGTACTGTTTATTTGACGCATAAGCATTTGTCGGATTGGCGCGTTACACTGCCAACGGTGCATGAAGGTGCGCTTGCCAACCTGCTCAAGCGCACCAGGAAACCGGCCCTCCTGAAGGGATCGCCAGGCTTGTACGCTTACTTGCAGGGCGACGGCTACGACGCCACACGTATTCTCATTGTCGATGAGCTTAAAGAGTCCTGTGGCAATCTGCAGCAGCCTTTCTATTTCGCCGTCCCGCATCGCGACGCGCTTTACATTCTCAATACCGCCGGACTCAATAATATAACAGCGCCTCTCAATAAACTGGAGGCGCTCACGCGGCATCTCTACCGCTCTTCTCATCGTTTTCTGTGTCCGGAGGTCATGGTATATGGCGCTGACGGGTATTTGACGCTAGAGGATTATCGCGCCCAGCACTAAGACCGCTTTCCTCTTTCCTTGTTCCAGGCGGGATTCCCATATTTCTCAAGCATCAATTGCTCTGCGAGTAGACGCTCATTTTCCGTGAGGCTCCCGCGCTGCAAATCCAGGCCCAGCGTTTGCGCAAAGCCGGCAATCATCGCGTCAATGACAGTAGCAGGTTCGATTTGGGGCGGTTGTTCCTGTTGCTGTTGCTGTTGCTGTGCCAGTTCCTCTGACGATCGCTCTGCCATGGCCAGGGCTTCTCTGATGCCGGTCGCCCGGCCCTCAAAAATACGCCGGCTTCTTTCGCGGACTTCTTCCCGCTCAAAACGAAGCAAAGCAAAAAGCTCCCGAGACTGCGTTTCCAGCAGAATCGACCCATGCTGCAACAGTGCCTCATCCCGTCGGACTTGCGCACTACCGATGATTTTCTTGCCACCAACGGTAATTTCATACCAGGAGGGCGAATCAAAACAAGCGGCTGAACCCCGCAGCCGTTCGGCAATGTCGCCGTCCGTCACACCCTCCACCGGCTTGTGACTGCGCACTTCCAACCCCAGGAGTTCCAATCCGCGCGCCAAGCCGCCGCTAATCCATTGATAAGAAGCCAGCACAGTGCCTGCAGCCCCATAAGAACGACTTGCCACAATGGCGTAGGTAACTTCTTTATTGTGCAGCACGGCCCGCCCGCCGGTTGGTCTCCGGACCACCGCAACCCCATTGGCCGCGCAGGCCTCTAGATCAATCTCCTTGGCCAGGTCCTGAAAATAGCCTAACGAAAGCGTGGGCACCTGCCAGAAATAAAAACGAACGGTCGGGGGCACTTGCCCCCGACCATGTTCAATCAGAATGGCTTCGTCAACCGCCATGTTCCAGGCGGCTTCCCGGGGACCATCAATCAGCAGCCTCCAGCTCACTTCGCAGCAGTCCATTTCAGAACCGGATTGCGGGCAGCGCCTACTTCATCCAAACGGCCTACCGGGGTCGTGGTAGGAGCAGCATGCAGGTTCTCAGGATTGGCCTCCGACTCCTCAGCAATACGAATCATCGCTTCGGAGAATTCATCGAGTGTTTCAATGCTTTCCGTCTCAGTCGGCTCGATCATCATGGCTTCATCTACGATCAACGGGAAATAGACTGTCGGTGCATGGTAGCCAAAATCAAGCAAACGCTTTGCCATATCCAGCGTGCTGACGCCAAAGTTCTTCTTTTGCCGCTTGCCGGATAGCACAAACTCATGCATGCAGATCCGATCATACGGCAAATCGAAATGCGACTTTAGGCGGGCCAGCACATAGTTGGCGTTCAGCACCGCCAGTTCAGAAACTTCTTTGAGCTCGTGTCCCTGAGTCAGGATATACGCGAATGCCTTCACCAAGACACCAAAGTTCCCGTAGAAAGCCTTCACCTTGCCGATTGAAAGCGCATTCTTCTCTTCGAAATAATAGTTGCTTTGCGCATCCTTACCGACTAACGGATAAGGCAGGAACGGCACCAGATGCTCTTTGACACCTACCGGGCCAGAGCCTGGACCGCCGCCACCGTGCGGGGTTGCGAACGTCTTGTGCAGGTTCAGATGAACCACATCGAACCCCATATCGCCGGGACGTGAAATCCCCATAATGGCATTCGTGTTGGCGCCATCGTAATAAAGCAAACCGCCAGCTTCATGGATGATATCCGCAATTTCTGCAATATTCTCATCGAACAGGCCCAAGGTATTCGGGTTGGTCAGCATCAGCCCGGCGATATCCGGACCCATTAACTTGCGTAGCGCCGCAAGGTCGACTCCGCCGCGTTCATTTGATTCAACCTTGACAATGTCAAAGCCACAAACAGCTGCCGAAGCAGGGTTAGTGCCATGGGCCGAATCCGGTACGACGATCTTGCGCCGGGTGGTGCCTTCGTTTCTACTGGCGTGGTACGCCTTAATAATCAGCAACCCCGTATATTCACCATGCGCTCCGGCAGCCGGTTGCAGTGTAAACCGCTTCATGCCAGTAATTTCACAAAGGCTCTCTTCCAGGCGATACATTAGCTCCAAGGCACCTTGCGTCAGCTCGGCCGGCTCGTAAGGATGGATTGCGGAGAAGCCTGGCAAGGCTGCCACTTCTTCATTCACTTTCGGGTTGTATTTCATCGTACAGGACCCGAGCGGATAAAAGCCGACATCTACGCCGTGATTCATCCTCGACAAGCGGGTAAAATGTCTGACTGTGTCAATTTCTGACGTTTCCGGGAGCTCGGGCGCGTCTTTGCGCAAGAGGCCGGCTGGCAAATAGCTGGACGGGTTTTGCATCGGCAGATCCGCTTCCGGCAATGAAGCCCCACGGCGACCAGGAGCAGACAATTCAAAAATCAAGGCTTCCGTCATTTTAATCCCTCCAGTGCGCGCACCAGGGCGTCAATTTCCTCGCGGGTTCTGCTCTCCGTCACGGCGATCAGCAGCTGATTTTCTCCGACTTTGGCGGACTTTCCGGCATTCCCGACTTGCGCAAGCGCATCCATCGGGACTCCAGCCAGGATCTGCTGCTCACTTAGTTTGTCGAAAATGCGACGTGCCGGGAGAGGCGTTTCTACCAGGAATTCTTTAAAGAACGGTGCCTTCGGATAGACCAGTTTGTAACCGGGCAGGGCGGTGATGCGTTCCGCCGCATAATGCGCACGGTTAATGCATTGCACGCCCACTTCCCGTAAACCCTCTTTCCCGATCAGGGAGAGATAGACGCAGGCTGACAACGCATTCAAAGCCTGGTTGGAACAGATGTTGGAAGTCGCCTTTTCTCTGCGGATATGCTGTTCCCTGGTTTGTAGAGTCAAGACAAAACCTCTGCGGTCGTCATGATCCTTAGTCATGCCCACGACTCTGCCAGGTAAGCGCCTGATCAAAGCCTCGCGGCAAGCCATAAAGCCCAGGAATGGTCCGCCGAAAGAAACCGGGTTGCCCAGCCCTTGGCCTTCCCCCACAACAATATCGGCACCCTGATTGCCAGGTGCCTCCAAAACGCCGAGCGCGAGCGGATCAACCACCGCCACTGTCAGCGCCTTATGGTCATGCGCGGTCTGGAATAGCGCTGCCAAGTCCTCGACGATACCGTAGAAGTTGGGCGACTGGACAACCACGCAGGCGGCCCCGCCGGCTTCGGCGGCCATTTTGGCAACTGCCGCCGCATCGGTCACGCCGTTCGCAGCTGGTACAACCTCGACTTGGTAACCGCGAGCCCAGGCATAAGTATCAAGGACCGCACGGTATTCCGGATGTACTGTTCCGGACACGAGTATCCGGTTTTTTCTGGTTTCCACGGCGCACATATTCGCCGCTTCCGCCATAGCAGTGGCCCCGTCGTACATGGAGGCATTGGAAACGTCCATGGCAGTCAAGGCCGTAATCATCGATTGGTATTCAAAAATGGTCTGCAATACGCCCTGGCTCACTTCTGCCTGATAAGGAGTATAGGCAGTCACAAACTCCTGCCGGTTAACGATGGTCCGTAGCGCAGCAGGAATATAATGATCATAAGCCCCGGCGCCCATAAAAGAGACATATTGAGTCAGATCACCGTTCGCGCCGGCCATCCTCCTCATTTCCCGCAACAAGGCATGTTCGGATAAGGGGGCACCCAGATTTAGCGGGCGCTGCATCCGAACCTTTTCTGGAATCTCCTTGAATAAGTCCCCGATGCTTTTAACGCCGATGGCTGACAGCATGCGGGCAATATCCTGGTCGCTATGTGGCGTATACCGCAAATAAATCACCGCCTGTCAATTGTCAATGATGCCGGATTTTGATAATCCGGGAACATTACGCAAACATTACGTAAACATTAAAAGAGGGCGGCCGCTCAGTGCCGCCCAAAGAAGCGGGTATGATCTTAAAGAGTACTGCAGAAATTATCATAGTCTTCTGCATCCATAAAATCATTCAGTTCATCGGGATTTTCAATTTCGATGACTGCGATCCAGCCTTGGCCATAGGGATCTTTGTTGATCAGTTCAGGACTATGAGTCAGCTCTTCATTTACTTCCAATACTTCGCCGGAAAGTGGGCAAAAGATATTGGAAACAGCTTTGACTGATTCTACTTCGGCGAGTTCGTCGCCACCGGCAAACCTCTCACCGACCGGCGGAAGGTCTACATATACAATATCCCCCAGCTCTTTCTGGGCGTATTCAGAAATACCGATGTAGGCTTTCTTGCCTTCAACTCGAACCCATTCATGATCTTCAGTAAATTTAAAAGCCTTAATGTCCATTGTTAGTTTCCTCCCTTTGAGCCTATTTTTTTACATGTGAGGGCACGAAAGGTGCCTTAACTACCTTTGCTTTGAGAATTTTACCGCGGATATCGATCGCGATCTCTGTACCGATCTTTGATGAGCCGGTCGGGACATAGGCCAAACCGATGTTTTTGCCGGTGCTTGGTGAAACCGAACCACTCGTTACTTCGCCAACAGGCTGCCCATCAATAACAACCGGGCAATGCTGTCTGGGAATGCCGCGATCAACCATTTCAAACGCTACGAGTTTGCGCTCCAAGCCTTTTTCTTTGATGCTCTTTAGGGCCGCAGATCCGATGAATTCTTTGTCCAGTTTGACAACCCAGCCCAGGCCCGCTTCCAGAGGATTGGTCTGATCAGAAATATCATTGCCATAAAGGGCAAATTTCATCTCCATCCGCAGGGTATCACGGGCGCCCAGCCCCACAGGCACTAAATCATACTTTTCTCCGACTTCGAACAGTTTATTCCAGGTCTCCAGGGCGTATTCATTTGGCAACAGCACTTCAAACCCGTCTTCTCCAGTATAACCGGTGCGGGAAATCAGAATCGCATTCTTTTTATCCTGATAATCAAGTTCGATGGCGTGGTAGTATGGCAGACTGCGCACGCTTTCCCCGTAAAACGCGGCAACAATATCTTCCGCATGGGGACCCTGAATGGCAAAGATCGCAAACTCGCTGGACCGATCCAGTACTTCGACGCGACCTTTAATATGAGATTTGAGCCAATTAAAATCCTTGGCAATGTTGGACGCATTGACCACAAGCAGATACCTGCCAGGCAACTTGGTGATGAGCAAATCGTCAACGATTGTACCGTTTTCGTAGCATAGCACCGAATACTGCGCTTGCCCGTCGCTGATGACCGACACGTCATTAGTCATCACGGACTGCAGAAATTCCAGTGCATCGGGTCCTTTCACCTCAATTTCACCCATATGGCTGAGATCGAACATCCCCGCCTTTTCGCGAGTGGCCTGATGTTCAGCAACAATACCTTCGTAATAGACAGGCATTTCCCAGCCGGCAAAGTCAATTAGACGTGCCCCCCGGGCTTTATGCCACTCATATAACGGCGTGCGCTTGAGTTCTCCCATAAAATTGATCCTCCCGTACTCATAATTCCTTAATCGACACGCGCCAATTCATGCTCATCATTCCTGAATTGACGCTGGACAATCCGGATATTCGCTAGATGATTCGATACTCCTCCAAAAAAACCGTTTACTTTCCAACCATCCTCGCCGCGCTTCTGTCACCATGAGCCCTCCGCTGCGATATAATAAAGCACATCAGAAAGGGGAATTGGTATGTTAAAATTGCTCGAAAAAATCATGAGTCCGATTTTGAAAAAAAGGGGTCAAACCATGATTCTCCTGGTGCGTCGCCGCAAATAGGCGCGACGACTGGCTTCTGTGCGCCCACGCTTCCTGAACGCTATTCTCAGAAAAGGCCGCCAATAAGGGCGGTGATTGCGGGAGCCCAGTGCACTATGGGAATCACGACAAACAAAGCCGGAAGGAAATTCGGAACACGAATAGGTTTCCACCCCAGCATGTTCACTCCAATGCCAAAAACAAGCATACCGCCGACAGCAGTCAGATCCAAGACGACCGGCCCCGGCAAGATACTTTGCACACTGGCAGCCAGGAGGGTTAGCCCGCCCTGATAAGCCAGAATCGTCAGTGCAGATAAAAGCACACCGGGGCCTAAGGCGGCAGCAAAGGCGGCGGCGGCGATCCCGTCAATTACCGCTTTAGTCAGCAAAATCCCGGAATCCCCGCTGAGCCCGTCAGCGATAGCGCCGGTAATTGCCATCGGCCCAATCCCAAAAACCAAGCTGGCATAGATAAAGCCCTTGCCAACCCCCCCGCCAACCGCGGCAGCAGTGCCAGCAGCACTATCCACAGCCACACCCGCGGCCCCAGCCGCAGCGTTCGGGGTAAACTTCTTCTCCAGCCAAACCTCGAGCTTCTTGATGCGACCATCAATGTCAATCCAGGCGCCGATCAGGCCACCAATAATCATGGCCAATAGTACCAGGATAAATTCCTGACCACCCAAAAACTGCTTAATGCCATAGAGCAGGACAAACAATCCCACGCCCTGCATCAGTGTTTCCTGAGATTTCTCGGACAAGATATTGCGAAAAGTCAGGCCCAGCAGGCCTCCGATAACGATCGCCGCTGCATTAACCAGGGTTCCGGTCATGATCATCAACATTCCCTTTCGGACCATCATCATATTTCTTTTTCGAGCCGAAGTCGAAAAATGTGCGCATAATTAACCATGCGCCAATGGCCACCAAGACAACTGGCCACCATTTCCAGGCGTCTGGCCCAATCAGGCGATAGTTGATGCCAAAACCAACCGCGCTAACGGCCAGTAAGATAAATGCCGGAAACAAAAGTCCGCCTTCGGGCTCAAAGATATAAAGCATGACAAAACAAAGGCCAAGGATCCCCGGGAATGCCGGCCATGTCAAATGAAATCCGTCAATAATGCGATTAGACCATAATAGAAACAGCAGCCCCAGCAAAGTAAAAAACGTAGCCGGGAAAATGGCCCCCCGCGTCGAACGTGATGAAAACGCCATCGCTGCGAAAAACAGCCCTGGCACCAAAATAAACAATGGCCAGAGTACTGAGATGCGATAATCAAAAGCTCCTGTCGTTAGCAGCAACAGTAATACGCCGCACAAGATCAGGAAAATGCCTGCGAATATGCGACCGCTTCTGTTGTTGTTCGCCATACCTGACACCTTCTTTGATAAAACTCCGCTGCATGCTGTATGCTGCATGCTGTATGCTGCATGTTACACGCTATACTGCGCATAATCTGCTTTGCTTTTAACGCACAATCAGATTACTTTTTGCGCACAATTAAATAAATACCAATCAAGATCAGCAGTGAAGAAAATGTGGCGTTTCTAATGATACTGAGATACGGGCGGATCAGATGACCAAAGAAATTATTGATCAGCAGATATGCGCCCAGGATTGCCATAAATATGCCAACCCAGAGCAATACTTTATCATTGTTGCCGGACACTCGATAAGTATATTTGGTGCCGCCTTCCTCGCTACTTTCCGACTCCATGTTGAGAATCGGCTCTTCTGACTGTCCCGAGGCCTGCGTTTGTCCCGCGGCCTGCTCTTCAGCCGGGGAGGAAGACGATGACGATGTCGATGACGACCCCTCCGGAATGATAATCAAGGCCAAAACATACGCCAAGGCAAAACCCCACAAATTGGTCACAAAAATCAGAAGTACGAAAATAAGCCGCATAATGACCGGATCAATACCGAGATAATCGGCAATCCCTGCAGCTACCCCGCCCAAAATGGCACCGCGCCTTGGTCGCACAAGGCGTTTTCCGGAATACCTGTTATTGTTGTCTGCCATCACATAGCCTCCTCTATCAGTCTTTCAGACCTGCTACTAAGGAAAATAGTAATCAGTCCATCCTTGATAATACTACTTCAGAATATAGATCCCTGCACCTTTTTTAGATGAACTTTGACTGCTCATGCAACTGGCTGTTACCGCTGCTGGCGGACGCTGGTCTTGCGCTTACGCGTCAGGAGGCTCGTCAGCATAATGCCGCCAAAGATCATGGCACTGTAAAAGGTACAAGCCCTCCATAGCAGGATATAAGCACTCAAAGCCGCCCCCGCTATTTGGTCCCGAAATAGCCAGTAACTAAGCCCTTCCGCGCCGCCGCTGCCGCCCAGTGTCGGTATCATGGGGAGCAAAAACTGAACGACCATCTGGCGGAGCATAATGCTGCCGTAATCAAACGCCTGACGCAATGCCTGTAAAATCAGAGGCGTGACTGCCAGAAACGCCACCCAGTAAGCAATCGTGCTAAAGAGCAGACCAAGTAATGACCAGAACCCTGAACGAGCGATGGCTCGAATTCCTTTTTTCAAATGCCGCAATTCTTCTGAAAATGCGGCGACCTTGCCCTCCCGGCCTGATTTCAGCAATAATCGCGCCCAAGAGGGATGCCGCTTTACCCAGGCAAGCAGATCCGGGTCTTTCTTGTGGACGGTCATGACGACGAGCGCTCCTAAGAAAAACAAGATTGCCAGCGCCGGGATTACAGCCGCCCAGGTCCCTAAAGTCCCGGATAAACCGGTGAGACGAAAGAGTACTGGCGGCAAAAGTAAATAGATTAAGGAAGTGCAGGCTGCGTCCACGGCCGTCGTTGCGGTAGCCTTACCCAGCGGTATGCCCTGCCTGTTCAGTAAATAGATCATCGTAGGGTATGTTCCCGAATTGAATGGCGTCACTCCGCCGGCAAAACAGGAGGCTAGGAAAACTCGCCCAAGATTATAAACCGATACGCGATAATGAAGCGCATGCGTGATCACTTTGAGCCGCAAGGCTCGCATCAGCCATGATACCGCTACTGCCAGCAGCGCCATCCCCAAATAGAGCGGGCTGGCATCCATAAAGACCGTCCATATTTGCTTGTAGCTGCGCTGTACGATAAATCCCAGTGTTGCCAAGCTTAGACCGGCGGTGAGCCACAGACCCCGCTTCAGGCGCGGATTAATCCCGCTCATCGCGCGCGCCCCGCTTAGCTTGTGCTCCTTTGTCAGTGAGTATTTGTTCGTAGGCGCGCACCAATTTCTGGGCCTGTTTCTCGGATGAATACTCACTGGCGGTATGTAAAGCGTTTTCGGACATAGTCTGGTACAGTTTCTCATCCGACAGCACTTTTTTGACGGCGCGCGCAAATTCTACCGTATCGGCGCTGGTCAAATAGCCATTGCGGCCATCGTCCACGACATCCTCGACGCCGGTAGCCCGCACCGCCACTACTGGTAGACCGGTGCTCATGGCCTCCAGAATTACCAAGCCCTGCGTCTCAGTCATCGAACCGAACACGAACAAATCTGCTCCACGATAGGCTTGTACTACCTCAGCGAAGGGTTTGCGCCCCGCAAAGGTGACCGCTGCGTCCACACCCAGTTCGACCGTCATTTTTCTCAGGTTTTCCTCTTCCGGACCGCCCGCGATGATGACCAGGCGAATGCTCAGGCCGTCGTCGAGCAGATGGCGCATGGCTTGCAGGAGAAACGGAATGTTTTTTTCTTTGCCGAGCCTGCCTACAAACAACAGGATCTTTTCGGTGGAAGCATCTTTGCCGCCGCGACTGGCGCCATCGCCACGGCTGCCGAAGCCATCGCCGCCGCCGGAAAGCTTTTTCCCGGCGGGCTGTCTGGGTTCGGCCAAAGGCTCCACGCCGGTCGCAATGACGGTAATGGGCGTGCTAACCCCGTAGGATTTAATCATCTTTTTGACGCCTTCAGATGGCGAGATGATAAGGTCGCAGCGATTGCAGAACCGCCGCAGATACCGGCGCGTAATTCTGCGCACCAGTTTCGGGAAAACGGGGAAATAATGCACGTACTCAGTATAGAGCGTGTGAAATGTGAACACCAGCGGTACTCCGAGCTTTTTCGCCCAGCGTGCCCCGGTCCGGCTCAATAGGAAGGGCGAGTGCACATGGATGATGTCAAATTGGCATGCCCTGATTTCCTTTGCCACGCGCCGGGATAAAGGAATGGCTAACCGATAATCATGGTTGGTAACCGCCGGTATGGAAGGATATCTGATAATGCCCGGTTCTCTGGCAACGCCGGGATAATCAGGGGCGATAATCACGGGCTCATGACCAGCCAAGCGCAAGTCGCGAGTGAATAGTTCGAGTGATTTTACGACACCGCTGACATACGGCTTGTAGCTGTCACTGAACATTCCTATTTTCATTTTCCGGTCCCACCTTAATCAGTGATGCCGCTGACCGATATTGAAATCTGGCCAGTAGCTCTTTCTTAACGGTGACATCTTCAATTGTCACCTGCCGCCACAATTCCATGCGATACCCTAGACCGCCTGCTTTTTCGACGCGGCGTTCCCCTGGCGGCAGGGTTGGATCGGTTTCAACCAGTTCACCAAAAGGAATCTCCTGAATCACATTGGAGGTGATTTTCACTTTTTTCTTACTTTGATCAGATCCAAGCGGGCCAGGGCCAAGCAGCCTGACCGTGAGTTTCTTCCCACTCACTTCGGAGATCAGATATAATGGCTGAATAGTGTTATTCATGAATTGGAAATCGATATAATTGTCGGCGACGGTGGCGTCCTGTCCCAGCGGTACATACGCCACTGGCCGCGAATGGTTGGTCCGTTTGACGATGCGCAAATCCGCCAGCAAGACCGCATTATAAAGCGTCGTGGATACCTGGCAGACGCCACCGCCGACCCCCGGCACCAATTCGTCCGCGACCAGCACCGGTGCCTCGCGGTATCCTTTTTCCGCCACCCTTAGTCCGACTTTTTCATTAAAGGAAAAGATATCTCCCGGCCGCAGCAGAACTTTATCAATCGCCTGGGCCGCAATCGCCACGTTGTGTGAACGATCAACATTCTTGGGATCAAAAACCGTGGTATACTGGGCGACTACATTCTTGAAGTTAAAGGCCGCTAATTCATCATAGGTAATGTCAGGCTTGATCTGCTGCACCGGCAGGTAGATGCGCCGGTTGCGATCGCGTAAGGTCACGGCGCTAATCTGCCCGGCAAGTTTATTAAGTTCCAGCACGCGCCCCGTCTGGTGCGGCGTGATTTGGACCGCGGCTTTCGGTTTCCAGGTAAGCCAAGCGTTCATAGCGGGGCGGTCAATTTCCGACTTGAGAACGGACAGGTACGCCAGCAATTTATCATTATTAACTGTGAGTGGCAATTCCAGATAGATGGGTTTTTGGGCCGCTTGGCGGCGCTCACTGATCTTGCGCCAAATATTACCGGTATGTCCGATGGCATAGGCGGCATCGACTACGTTGTCTTTGTTCAGCCGCATTCCGACATCCACTGGTAGGATTGACCATTTGCGTCCCATGTACTCCAGTAGGATGGGCTTGTTTTTGACCGCGCTGAAGTTGACTTCAATAAGCTCCGAAGCCTGTGTCCTTGTCAGTCCTCCTAATTCCCACGGACCAGCCCAAACGCCATCCGCAATGCGCTCATCTTTGGCGTAATGCAGCGCCCAAATAGTACCTGCCGAAGCGGAAATAATCAGTAGGGCTACCAGGGCGATCACGATCCAAAATAGCACGGGGCGTTGGGCGACAATCTGAAGCATCCGGCCAGCCTCCTCCGCGACGCGGCGCTTTTGGGACGACGCCTTGACGCGACGCCTCAAACGCTTGATCGACTTATCTGATCAACAACATAATGATTACAATGATCGCAGCGATAATCGCGACACCAATCAGACCAATCATTTTGTCTTTGGGGGTCATCTCTTTGCGCTGTTGCCGTTCCTGAAGCCGATCCCCCTTTTTAAGTTTCGGTATGGCCTTGAAAAACTCCCCCTGACGTCGCAGGACAACGCCTAGATTATGATGGGCCGAGGCATAGTCCGGGTTGAGCGCAAGGGCTTTTTCATAGTAGACTTTAGCTTCGTCATAGCGCTTAAGTTCCAAGTGCGCATTACCCATATTGTTATAAGCCGCTGCCAACATTGGATCGTATTCCAAAGCCTTGGTGAAGTATGTGATGGCCTCCTCAAATTTGGTACGCCTGCATAAAATCACGCCCAACTTATTGAGCGCATAGGCGGATTGCGGGTTGCACGCCAGCGCAGCCTGAAAACATTCCCAAGCCTCATCAAAATTATGCAGTTTCATGGCCTCATCGCCGCTCTGAATGTGGCCCTCATAACGGTCGTTTACCAACAGCTACTCCTCCTCTTTACCATTACCAATTCCTGAAATGCAAACAAAGTGAAGGTGGTTTTTTTATCAGACGTGCTGTCTATAGCGCATAGAACAGGCCAAACGTTCATATACTGTTCCTGATAAACAGTAAACAGTGACGGGAGAACGGATGCATGTGGAACCCATTTGGCCGTAAGGACGAAGATCCGGCTGATATGGCCGGACCACAGCGGATCCATTATCAACATCCGCAGGCTCGGGAAAAACTCGCGGTCGCCCTCAGGCAAAATTTCTTGAAACGCTATAAATCAGCGCTATCACCGGTGAT
>ENA-UOOI01001288-UOOI01001288.1-fermentation-metagenome-genome-assembly--contig:-NODE-1288-length-26885-cov-4.229296_pt1 | contig 26885 bp, 23 predicted proteins | sample MGYA00245779_ERZ724027 | MGnify/ENA primary metagenome ERZ724027 (study PRJEB28704, sample SAMN03018318) | fermentation metagenome | biome: anthropogenic terrestrial biome; feature: soil; material...
AAAACTTGAATCTGCCGAATGAGTGTTCAAAATAACATAAGTTCATATTACGAATTGAAGTTGAAATAATAAAACTGTTAACCATAAAGGGAGCAGTTCATACGCAGGATATTGGCTTTATTTTATAATTTTGCTTAACCGTCCCTCTCCCCTCGCCTTCTGTCTGCATGTCTGGACGTCAGCCTGTTCTTTTGTTTTGCTTAACCGTCCCTTGTCCTCCCTTGCCCCCTTGCCTTACTCCTGCACTATCAAGTAATAGTCAACTTTTGCTTAACCGTCCCCAAACTCTATGCCTTTTATCTCTTTTATACCCAGGCCGGGTTCATCACCAAGCATAATCTTTGACCCGCTAAATCTTGCACCGCCCACAACAGGGTCTTTTACAAGAAGTATAACCGGGTCCAGATCTGCTCTTGTAATATTTCTTTTCCCCGCCCCTAAGTGCGCGGCAGCAGTCACTCCAAGTTTGCTTTCGATCATGCATCCTATCATGCACTCGATGCCGTTTGCCTCAGCCATTGCATTAATTTTCAACGCATTGTGTATACCTCCGGCCTTCATCAATTTAATATTAATGAGGTCGGCCGCCCTCATGGATAGTATCCTGAACGCATCGTATGGTGAAAACACGCTTTCATCAGCAAGTACAGGGGTCTCCACATTTTCAGTTACGAATTTTAAGCCCTCTATGTCGTAAGCTTTAACAGGCTGCTCTATAAGCTCGATGTCAAGACCCAGATCTTCAAAAGTCCTGATCGTCCTGACCGCTTCTTTTGCCTGCCATCCCTGGTTTGCATCAGCCCTTATTTTAATGTTGCCTCCCACTGCCGACCTGACGGCCTTCAATCTTTCCACATCAAGCTTCGAATCATTGCCTACTTTTACTTTCAGTATATTGAACCCGGCTTTTACATAATCAACAGCATCCTTTGCCATTTCATCAGGAGAATTTACACTTACGGTTATATCCGTCTCTATAACGTTTCCTGCCCCTCCCAATAGTTTATACAATGGTATTTTGTGAGCCTTACAGAACAAATCATATATTGCCATATCTATACAGGCTTTTGCGCTGCTGTTTTTAACGGCTGCCCCATCGATCCGGGACATAATCCCTTCCATATCGTCTATATCCATGCCTACGATGGCTTTCTTGATATTATCCTCAATGACCCATTTGATGGAGCCTATCGTATCTCCAGTTATTACGGCAGTCGGCGGTGCCTCTCCATATCCTGCCTCTCCCGCATCGGTCTCAACCACTGCAATAATATCTTCCGCCTTTGTAACCGTCCTCAAAGCCGTCTTGAATGGCTTCTTTAAAGGAATGCTAACTTTTCCGACCCTTATATCGGTTATTTTCATGTAACCACTACCTTTTTTTATGATGCCCATGATAAATTTTGCAATATTGGCCGGTAATGATGCAATCACTACCTTTTGCTTTTATGATACCGCTTACTCAATAAACACCAACACCGCATAAAAAGTATAGAAGCTTGGGACTTCTATACTTTTGCCGCTTACTCGATAGATGCCAGCACCGCATTGTGGAATAAACGCCTGAACCTCAATATGCCGGCATTCTCTCTCGTAGGGTGAACTCTGTTTGTAAGGAGTATGATATATATGTCATTTATCCTGTCGATCCACATGGACGTGCCGGTAAATCCTGTGTGCCCAAAGGCGGATGGATTTATTATATCTCCGCTGGAAGATATCTTATCCCCTTTAATGCACCATCCCAAGCCTCTGCTTTCGCCAAGATCCCTCGTATAATTTCTGGTCATAGCATCTACGGTTACAGGTGACAGAAAGCTTACATCTCCTACCCTGCCTCCATTGATAAACATATTTGCAAATTTTGCGGCGTCCTTTATATTTGAAAATAAACCTGCATGTCCCGATATTCCTCCGAAAAATCTTGCGTTTTCATCGTGAACTGTTCCTATTAAAGGCTTGCCCGTCTTATTGTCTATCTCTGTTGCAGCTATGTTTTCCCCCGCCGGGTTAAACGAAGTATGCGTCATGCCCAAGGGATCGAAAATATATTTTTTGCACAATTTGCCCAGTCTGTCCCCGCCGATTTTTTCGAGTATATAACCTAGAAGAATAAAGCTAAAATCGCTGTACACAACTTTGCTTCCAGGCTTATATTGAAGATCGGTGCTGCAGATATACTTTATGGCATCTTCATAATCGCTGCATTTATTGTACAAGTCCGTAAAAGGAATAAATCCGGCCGTATGGGTCAAAAGATTAAACATTGTAACTTCATCCTTCCCACAGCCATTAAAACATTTCAAATAATCTGCAACCCTGTCATATACCGATATCAGCCCTTTCTCCATAAAAACCATGAATAAAGTATCTGTTGCCATAATTTTCGTCAGAGATGCCATATCAAATCTTGTTTCGATGTTCATTGGAAGAACGTCAGGATATATGCATCTGTTTCCATAGCAGCCCATCCTGTAAATACCTTCACATCTGCCTACCGCAGCAACAGCACCTGGAAAACACTTCATCCTAATCGCGCCTTCTATAAGCTCCATGGCGTTATCGAGTTTTTTCTCATTTATAGGCAATCATATCACCCGCTATAATTAAATTTGTGGAAATCGCTTTATAACTTTTATCTTAGTTTATGGTTCCTAAATAAATCCGCATCATAATTTTTTAAGAAGTTTCACATATTCTCCATACTCGTCTTCACCTTCGAAGAGGACATTTGTGAAGCCCTTCTTTTCATATAAATGCCTTGCAATCAAATTATCCGTGTCAACTCCAATCGAAATCTCCTCATAGCCGAACCTTTTGGCATAATCAATCAAATAATCAATAATAATGCCACCAATTCCGCGGTTGCGGTATCCATCTTTAACAATCATGCGAGAAAGATAAATCCTTTTACCCAAAATAGTATAATCCGGATCATTGTTCTTTAAAACCAGAGAGCCTTCTCCTATAAACTCACCGTTTTCAATATAAACGAAAGTAATTCTGCTGCCATTTATCAGCTCGTCATACCACTTCCTGGCCATATCAGGATTCTTCTCCATATTCCATATGTTGTCGCATTTATAATAATCCTCAGGTTTTAATCTGATTATCCTGTAAAAGCCCATAATCGTTACCTCAATTGTATAAATTATTTTGCATCACGTATATGCTGTTTTCAAAATTCAAGACGGGTGCATCAAATTTAAAACATTCACCCTTTAAAGGCCATCCACTGCACCGGTGTTCCACTTTCTTACATCGTACATAAAACATTCATCCCTTAAAAGCCCTTTTTATGCTATGAAAATAAAATATCCGTAAAGTAATAGTTGCCTCCCGGGGTTTTAGTTTCTGCCGTGGCAACCGGCAGTATATATACGCTCAAATCCTCATTCCCTTTAGAAATTTCTATCTTCAAAATATGTTCCCCTGCTGAAAGGTTCACCTCGGCCCTTTTGGATACCGGTGATCTATGGTATGCCGGCATGGATACCGTTTTATTCTGATCTTCAAAAAGCAATTTCCCGTCCAGCATCGCCTTTACCCCAGACGCAGTATCTACTATGATGCGAACCTTACGTTTTTCAGGATTTATCAACCTTGCTTTAGCTTCATATATTCCCTTTTTAGAAGTATCCATGAGTTTTTCAAACTCTATCCTGTTCCCGGAGCTTATAAGGCTTTTATATTCCAGATCGTCTGGACCTTTGACAGACCAGTTATTTGCCGTTACAAGATTGAATGCGACAGACTCCGTATTCCAGATAACCAGATCGTGTTTTCTGTTTATATTGAGTTTCAGGTTATAATAAGGCTTTATATTATCATCCGCCTGAACTTTTGCTTTCCACTCCATCGATTTTCCCGGCTCTAACCTGTATGGACTATTTCCCGAAACAGTCCATCCCCCTGGCACAATAAGCTCCAGATAACCTTCCCATGTTTCCATAGAATTGTTCGTTATCCTGAATACAATGTCTTTGTGTTGCCCTTTACCGATAGACGGCCCATCACCATAATCTATTGTAACTTCAAGCCCGGTATTCTCAATGGTACCCTCCGGGAGCAGATACCTGTCCAACTTGAAACTATAATTCCACAACCACCTCGGATCATAGTCCCCCCTAATCTGTCCGTTTTCATCTAAAGCGCCCTTTGGTATAAAACTTTCACTGTCATCTGCAATATATATCGGCATATCCCATTCCGCCATAACCCTTCTAGCGATCTTCGCTGTCCTTTCCGTAAGTTCCTTAAGATCGTACGGCGCCGCAAATCCCTTTACGGGAAGGCTTACGGCCACCCTATCTCCTACTGGAGCAGTCCATTTTTTAGGCAGGCTGCCCCTTCCGCCAAGTATGCCGAGGATTGCGCCGAGAGTGGCGCCTGTACAGTCGGTATCGTATCCGCAGTTGACGGCTTTCAATATGGCATTTTCAAAGCTTTCACCGTAAAGCCATCCAAGTACGGTAAACGCAATATTCTGAGGGGCATCTGTAAAGTTGGACCTTCCATGGTGTTTTATTATCAGATTTCTGCTTTCAATCCATGTTTTCCCCTCGCCATGCCATCTTATGAGGTCCTTTACAGCCTTAGCGGTGCGGCAATCATAAGGTATGAATGATAGTCCTGTATTTAAAAGTTTATGCACGTCGGATTCTAAAAATGCTGCGCTTTCTATGGCGGCAAAGAACATTTCACCAAATACGCCTTCTCCGCCTGCATGATCGACTATGGCGTCCTGATATGCATAGTAAGCGGCGACTCCTGGAGCTCCAGGAGATACCATGGCCCATATTTCAGATCTTATAGGCGAGCCCATACAGTTTGTAAACGGGTTGTTAAACCATCCTGCAACTGGCGGAACAAGCCCACGGCGCAGATTAGTTATGGCATAGCCATACTCATCATAAGGGAAAAAGACATGCTCCACCCACTCTTTGCCAAGCTCCTTTGAAGTTAGTTTTACACCGTACTGTTCAAGTGCATGAAGCCACACAAGCTGAAGATCCAGATCGTCGTTGGGCATCGGACCATCGGACAGCTTAGGATAAAATGTAAGATTCATAATCTCCATCCTGCCCTCTACAGGACCCCCGAGGGTCCCTCCTATATTTTTCCCCATCCAACCTCCATAAACCTTTTCGTAGTAATCACCTGAATTCAATATTATTTTACCCATGTCTTCCATCATCCTTTCCGATATAATATTTTTATATAATTGCCAGCAGCTTTATGATTCCATTGAAAATATATGTTGTATGTCATGAAATGTATTTGCCCCTGAAAGCGCTTATTTTCCGGAGTCCAGCCTGCTTTTTATTACTTCCAGTTTATTTCTTGCCGAATTTTTAACACCGGGATATTCTTTAAGTAATTTTTCTATCGCTGCTTTCTTTATATTGTCGTCATAAATAGTCCCGCTTTCAATAAGCTGCAAACATCCCTCATACGGTTTGCCGTTTTTAACGGCTTTTTGGTAATCCAGTATGGCTTTGGCATCTTTTCTGTTACTACTTGAATTTTTTAAATCAGTTGCCTTCTGTATTGCTTCTGCAGCTTTATTGACATCTTTTGCAAGCCAAGCCTGGGCAAAGGTTATTATAAGACACATCTGAATCCTTATCAATGCTTGTCTCCCTTTCGAATGTCCTAATGGCACTGTCAAAATCCATCATCCTTTCGTGAAAAAGTGCCAATGCATGCCAGGCCAACATATTTTTAGGACCTTTCTCCACAGCCTTGTTTAATGTCGACAGTTCCTTGTCAAACTTACCGGAGCCGTCATATAACTGGGCCAAGTCCAACAGAGCGTCTACATTATCCGGGTTTAACCTTATATATTCTTCAAAGCATTCAATATGTATGTTCCTGTAAAATTCTTGTTTAAATGCAGGAACCATATTATTGTATTCCTTCCAGCCGTTTTTAAAATCTTCGTTAAGTACTTTTTCATAATCCTGAAGAGATATCCCCGCCGCCTCATTGAATGCGGCATCGAAATTCTTATCTTTAACATTTAATAATATATCCCTTATAACCCTTTCACCTTTCATAATGATCAGCCGTCTTATTGCATAGTGGCTCTGTTCATATACGTCATAGCCTTTATTGCTATAATCTGTCCACTGCTTTTGGGTGTTTAATTCGCTAAAAGCTGCCATTTTTTCAGGAGGAGGCCCATAATATTCCTCCCATCCTATATATTCCGAAACACCCTCCATAAACCGGACTGGGATTTTATTTTCATCTATCCGGTTTAAATTCAAAAATTCATAAAATACATGATGGGTATACTCATGAAGCAGCACATGCCGCAGGTATAAACTATTCAAACCCAGCGAAAGTGCATTAGCATAACAATCTTTCATAAATATATATACTGTCTTATCCCTTTTAAAATAAAGCCCCGCAGAATCATTAAATGACGGATTCCTCTTTTTAAATACATCTTCGCCATAATCGAATTTAATAGCCAGTTTTCCGGCTGAGAACTCACCAAACAGCTTTGAATTATCAAGCTTTGCCTTATCCAGATAGGCATATACAAGTTTTAAAACCGGCTCGGATTTATCAGTGTAATATATGGTATTGTCTTTATATTCGGCTGTTTTGAATAAATTATCATATTCTTTAATCTTCTTATCTTTTTCAATTAAGTTATCGACTAATTTATATACGGATACGTTTTTATTTGATGACTTGAAAAGCAATAAATTTCCTCTGTCAATAGAATCTTTGATAAACAATATCGCCATACTTGCCAGTATTACACCGGCTACCTTTATGGCCTTCAAGAATCGAGATCTGCCTCCTCTTGTGAAAAATAAAAAGGGCAGAAAAATAGTATGCTCCCTGCCTATTTGCTGTTATCGTAGTATTCTCTATGTGCCCTTCTATTCGTTAAATCTAAAAAATCTCTAAAAGGTCTGCCGTCTCGATACTTCCAGAGAGTAATAAGTAACGGTTCAATCTCAACTACTACTTCATTTTTCATATGGGAATATGTATTAAAAGAGCCATTATGTACTTTCTTGAACTTTTCAATAAAGACTTTGTTTTCCTCACCAAATGGATGTCCTTTGATCCTTGCATTACCTTCAATTTGAATGTTGTCTACGCATAGGGCCACATTAGGGTTTCTAACGATCTGCTCACACTTAAGAAAGATTTTATCAGTTTGAAAATATATTCTGCAATTTAAAACAACACAACTCACACTTCTTGCCGTAACTCTATCATCACTGCTTGTTGCCAGAACCATTATATTCTTGCTTCTCAGTAATCCCATAACTTCATATTTTAATCTTTCAAAATTTATATCCATATCACACCTCACATTCCATAGGTTTAGATATCCGCCGCAAGTACCAAACGCTTCCATAAACCCGATATAAATCTCATTTCCAGTTTCCTATCATTCAATTTCTATGAGACAGTTCAGTTTTATTTATCATTTGGACAAGCATTATATTAAAAAGAATGAACTGATCTTTACTTTATGATATTATATCACAATCAGCAACAAATTTTTTCCTGAAATTTATAAACATATGTAAATATTGTTACCACCTGACTATCGGTTTCCTTAACGATAAACGATACAGTTAATCACATAAGGACATAAGTTATATGCTACAATAAATATATGAAAAGTAAAAGTATTCTAAAGGTGAAAACATGGACGAATCGGTATTGGAAGCTTTAAATAATTTATTTACATAAACTCATTTTGTTGCAAATAAAAAGCATAAAGTGTGCTGCTGCACAATGAATAAATAGTTCATTGTGCAGCAGCACACTTTTATAACCTGCATCTTTGCCAATAGTGTCGGCACTTATGATTAATTCATGTTGCCCAAAAACCGTCTGTGCAATTCAACCAATTTTTGGGCATTTATTTTTATTCTACCAGACCTGTCCGTTCTATGCCTTGCATGAATTTCTTTTGTATGAAGCCAAAAGCCATAAGTATGGGAAATATAATTAGGAACGTTCCTGCCATCAGTACAGCATTATTTATTGTATCTTCCCCTTCTTCAAGCAACATGCCGAAGAATATATCGCCCTGTGGATTATTGACATAATTGACAAGGGTCTGAAGTCTTGCAGGCAAAACTGTAAGAGCCATTTTATTTATATATATGGATGGTTCATAGAAGTCGTTCCAGTGCCATACCATTGAAAGGACTATTACCACCCAGAACACCGACCTTGCAACCGGAAGCACTATACTCCAGTATGTCCTTAAAAACCCACATCCGTCTATTTTAGCCGCATCTTCAAGTTCCTTTGGAAAGCCTGTATAAAACTGCCTGAATATAAATATAAACAGTCCTCCTCTTAATCCAAATCCAAAAAATGTTGGGACAAGTATCGGGAGATACGTATTCACCCATCCATAATTTGAAAATGTCATGTAAAGAGGGACGATTAATGTTTGTATTGGTACTATTATCGATAATATAACAATGAAAAACAATATATTTTTTCCTGGAAATTTATATCTTGCGAATCCATAACCTATAAATGAACATGCAATCAAATGTCCTAATGTACCGATTACAGTTAGCAGAACGGAATTCGTTATATACTTAAAATAACCCAGAATTCTGATCGCGAAAATATAATTTTGATATTTGATGCTCCTCGGTATCCAGTTTACTGTGAAGTCGTTGATATCCCTGTATGTTTTTAATGAAGTAATAAATACATATAAGAATGGATACAAAAATACAAAAGCTATGCTAAACAAAAGAATATATAATGCGATTCTGTATAACTTATGGGGTATATGATTGAACACTCTTGATATGCTTTCAAGCCTGTTATGCTTGATTCTCAACGAACTGCTTAAAAAACCATTTTTCAGGTTCCCATATATCATATTAACGACTTTTACCATTTTTTGTTTCCTCCTTCATATCAAAGCTGTATAAATGATTTTTCATTATCATAAATATCACCAGAATCAAGATCATTATAAATATGAAATATATCCAGCCGATTGCTGCAGCATATGCAAAATCTGTCCTTGTAAATGCGTAATCCTGTATATAGCTCAAAATAGGATTGGATATATCTGTAAATGAATCAAGGAGAGTATATATAATGTTAAGAAGCATGACAGGCGATATCATGGGCAAAGTTATCTTCCAGAACATCTCCCATTGCGTTGCACCGTCAACTTTTGCGGATTCATATAATGATTTAGATATGCCTTGCAAACTCGATAAGAACAGCAAAATCTGCACCCCGCAGCTCCACAGAACGGTTACTATCACACCGAAAAAACTATTTACTGCTTCATCGACATTGGGACCGAGGTATGCTAATATTTTTTCCGGAATAAAAATGTTTTTGGCTTGCATAAGTACCTGTTCATTTATCCCCTGTCCGATAATCTGCTGCATTACGTACCCAGTCCCAAGTAAGAAAGGAAGAAAAAATGCTATCCTGAAAAAAGCTTTAAACTTTATATCATTGCTTATAAACATCGCAAGCATTAGCGAAAATACCAAAATAAGCGGCAACTTCAATAAAGATTCCCTGACTATACGCAAAAACATCGGGATAAACTGGACATCTGTCACGAAAGCTCTGATATAATTGTCAAATCCTATCCATTTTATTTTAAATCCGCTCATATCTATAACTTTCCCAAAGCTTAGTTTTATAGAAACAAACAGTGGAAATGCGAAAAATGCAACGATTCCTATTATGAATGGCAGCATAAATATATACGCTTCAATTATCTTCTTTTTCCCCATGCTAATCTGCATTTTTTTCATTTCACGATGCCTCCTTTTTCTATAACCAGATAATCCTTCGCCTTTATTTTGTAACCATCGAAAGTTTTATCGCTTTCATTATAATTTATATATACAGTTGTTCCATTGCCATATCTGACCCTGTATAAATTATCATCGACTTTATCATGGCCGATCATATATTCATCCCAGATGCTGCTGAGTTTACCGTTAAATTCATCGTATATATCTGCAGCTGTATTTATCCAGTCATTATAATATGAAGTAAATAATTTATTATAATCTGTATATTTTAGCTCCCTTGATTTCTTATACGTGAACTGGAAATATGGCATGCACCCATACTCTATCCATTTCAGCTTTTGCTCAGTGGAATCATAAAACAGATTACCAGGTTCTGAAGAATAAGGTATCATGCCATGTACAACCATCTGGTAGAAAGGCACATCCTCATCTGATATGTAACTATGAGATGATTCCACAGGAATGTCATAAAGCCTGTCTGCATATTTTAACGTATACAGATTCCCTCCATTCAAGGCCACTCCACCGTTTTGTTTTGAAGCCAGTTCCATCATCGCCTTCCATTTCTCCTCCGTATCAGATCTGGTTGACGGATTTTTAGTATTGTAATCGTGATAAATAAGTTCCCCGATCCTATCCAGCGCAATGCCATTGCTATTTTGATCTGACATATTGCCTATGAAATTTTTAAATTTATTATATGCAACATACGGACTGAGCAGGAAAGAATCCTTTGACTCATTGGTAACAGGCATCTTAGCTCCGTCGAATATTACATCTTTCCTTTTTGAAAATCCTCTGCTTTTGCTTAAGGCATCTTCAAAATTAGCTGATAAAAAGATTTTCATATCATTGTTCTTAACATATTCAGAAAGCAAATCGAAACCCTTTTTGCCACCGAGCGAGCGTTCAGGTGGCCAATTTACGGGATAATATCCATATCCTCCTTTCGCCCATCCATCCAGTTTTACCTGTATGTTTTTTATACCCTTATTGCTTAACTTTTCCAATATTTCTTTTGCCTGCTTGAAGCTCGTCATCACTACGTATTTATTGAATATCAGCCTTTTTTCTTTTATACCCATAAGGAAATCGATCGCAACATGTATTTTTTTATCGGATATCGCTTTTTTTAACGCATTATTACTGATAAGATAATCTCTGTATGCATTAGCCATACCGCTGTAGTTCGCATCGTTTCCCTCCAAAAAAGCGTATCGCACTTCATGGGTCTGGTTTATTATCTTTTTATCCACTTTTGTGGCTTCAGGTACCTTGGCCATATTTGTGCCGTTTATAGTTATATTCGAAAGCATAACTTCAAAGAAATGTCTGTATGTAAATTCAAAGGAAGCTCTATTTAAGTTTACCGTATAACCTTCCGGTGAAACATTCATGCAGGTATTCTCCTCTCCCTTGTCCGCTATAGCCAGAAAAGCATTATCTCCATTTTTTACCCCATATACAGGCAGCATTGCCCTCTTCGTATTTTCATTCTCCGCATCAGCAGTATTTTTATCATTGATACTTACATCTTCAGGACTGTATATATACCATTTATATTCATTTAGTTTTTCAGGCCTTTCATAAACATTTTTATATTTCATCAATGAACCGCTGCCATCAGGACACAATATATACCCATCGACCTTGCTGTCTGCGGCTCCTAAAAATGGCATCAATTCAACGCTTACGATTCCATTTATATCGCTTTCCTCTATTCCGTCCATTGGGATATTGACTACCAGGAAATCTTTATCAAGTTTTATTTCAAAAGATATTTTGATTTTTATGTTTTTAAATTCATAATTAAGGCGGATGCCATTGTCTATATTATTATAACTTATCGCAGCCTGATTACCTGCTGAATAAGCCTTTTTTATTGCTAAATTTTTTTCATTGAAGGATACATAGTTAACAATAAATAATGAATTCATTCTATTTTGCCATGTCCTGTTGATATTTTTCATATCATAAACCTTATCATCTACTACTGACTTCCATACATATCCATTGCGCATATCTTCTATTTCCAGCGTATAAGATTTTGGATTGAAATAAAGTGAAAGATTAGCATTCCCAGCTATTTTTGTATATGCATCGGGAACACTTTTTGCAGCGCAGAATCCAGTTTTAAAACTAAAGACCAATATTGATGAAATAACTAAAAATACAATAAACTTCCTCATGTCTATCTCCCTCCTTTAAAGCAGTATCATCTGGACTTCACGTACCAATCCTAAAATAAACAAATACAGTTCTCCCACCAGTACAAAAATAAGTAATGTAATAGCCCATAAAAGAGCCATTGTCGCTACGCTCAGAATGCATACACCTATTGTTTTACCTATGCTAAAGTTGTTCATATTCTTTACGCTCAAAAATATCAATATTAAAATCCAGATATTTGTTGCATTCAAAATAAAACCATAAAGCGTGGATTCACTTCTCGCAAAAACATTTGATAAAACAGGAAGGGGAATATTGATCAATAAATAAGGTATCATGCAAAAGGATGTAACTACAAAAATTTCACCAAATGTCGATTCCCCGTCCAAAATTGCCGTTATTGCAAAGCTTGCTACCACCCAGGTGATTATTGGCAGAATGAGTTTAACCACTTCGAGTACAATGTTTGCATCTTTTATGTCTATATCCGCAAGAGGGTAATGCACCGTATAAATATAGAAAATCCTTACTGCAACGACCAACAGCAATATGATAATGCTCGGCATATAATTCAATTTATGCCTGCTGCTTTTTACATAATCAAATGCCTCAATCGGATGAAATAAAGTTGCTATTGATAATTTGAATAAATTGGCAAGTCTCATACGGTTTGGATTGAGCATTCTGAATTCCGTCAAAGCATTACGTGCCATTTTCTTCAAAAATTTTATTGCCAGGCTGAAAAAAATTATTACTGAAATAATCCCCAGAACTATCAGCCCAAAATATTGCCTGAAGATATCGTGCCGGTATTTGGTATATGCCATGGAATATCCGTTCCTGTCATTTGCATAAACATATTCCTGCATCGATTCTTTGTAACGCTTCTGTTTGTAAAATGTCTTTGCAATACCTGTATGCGCCATGTCATAATTTTCATCGATTTTCAAAACCTTGTTCCAAACATTATATGCTGCGTCATAATTGCCCTCAGAATACATCTTTACAGCCTGATGAACCAGTTTTATAAAATCTGTCGGTTCGAATATCTGTATATTATTTTTGGACATGTCAAGTTCGTAAATATTTCCATCATTATCTACGGCTATCGAAGACGGCAGATCGAATGATCCTTTCTGGTCACCTTTGCCCCCAAATACTGTAAGTAGGTTACCTTCCTGATCGTATTGATATATCTTGCATGTATTTCTTTCTATAGCACTTACGTTACCAGCTTTATCTACGGCAAGATCCACGAAATATGGTTTTATCGGCTTTCCATCATCGTCAAAGCGTTCTCCGTATACAAAAGTTTTATCAGTCATATTCATTTTTGTCAGAAAATCAAGATTAAATAAGTTCAAGCTATTACTAACGGAACCATATTTTCTATATATGTTCTCACCAACCGAATTTAATTTTTTGATCTCTCCCTCAGTAGCATCAGCGGTTGTCACATAAGTCATACCTTGTTCATCCATTGCGATATTAATAAATGCAGCCGGATTCCTTTTAACTATGTATTTTTTCTGCTGATTCGATGCAAATTTTCTAACAAGCGCTTCTACGATGTTAAAACCTACATTGGTCTGTCCCCAAAAACCTCTGAATCTATTATATGCGTCCATCAGCATTACCGACTGGTTCCCTATGGAATAAATATAGCCCGTAGGGCTTATACAAACTTTTGTCGGCTGAAAAGTGAATGTGCTTTCAAACAAATTGGAATCAGGTTTGACAAATTCTTCGACAAACTCCCCACCTGCCGACAGATGTACTATCCTTCCATTCCCCGTATCTGCGATATACATATTGCCGTCATCATCCGCAAATACGCCGCCTGGCGAATTCAATGGCTTCTGCTTTGGTCCTTTGAATATATTTAAAGTCGTACCTTCTTTTGTCATCTTAATAATCCTGTTATTTCCGGTATCAGTTATAAAAATATATCCCTGACTGTTTATAAAAATATCACCCGGTTTTTTTAAATATCCCGTTTCTTTTCCTGCGCTTCCGATATTATTTATAACCTTTTTCAGAACATATGTCTTGGGTATCGGTACTCTAACCGTACCGTCCAGAATATAATCCTCGCTTTCTGCCGCAAATGCCTGCTTTTCAGATATTGCTGCAGATAATATGAAGATAACCGCTATAAGCAATGCCGCCAGTATCCTATTGCCTTTTTTATGCCATTTAGACATTATCATGATGGACTTCCCCCTTATGCTTTTATTCCGGAATACATCATAGTTTCCATAACTTTCGACTGCATAAATGTAAAAATTATTATTGTAGGTATTGTCATTAAAAATGTCGCAGCAGATACGGCTCCTGCTCTCCCTATGGACATGGCGGCAGGTCCTCCGGCAATAGTCTGAAGGGCAAGAGGAAGCGTTTTCATCGCCTGGCTCGTTATAAATATCAATGGTGAAAAATAATCGTTCCAATTTGATACAAATGAAAAAACCACTAAAGTCGACCATGCCGGAGTTAGAGATGGCATGGCTATTTTCCAGAATACAGCCCATTCGTTGGCCCCGTCGATTCTTGCCGACTCCAATAGTTCATTTGGAAATTGTTCAATAAATTGCTTCATAAGAAAAAAATTATAAGCTACTGCTATATTCGGAATTATCAAGGCCCCATATTTGTTTATAAGTCCTAAATAATTTACCACCATATACCTTGGTATCTGTGTAACATGGTTTGAAAACATAAGCGCACCTACTATAAACGTAAACAAAACCTTCGAACCTGGTGGATTATGCTTTACCAGGCCATATGCACCCATTGAAGAAACTATTACCGTGCAAAATACAACTGTAACTGTTATAAACAAACTGTTGAATGCATATCTTGAAAAAGGAACGGTTGAACTGCTGAGGGATAACAGAAGATCATGGAAATTCTGTGTAGTAGGCTTTCTTACAAAATACCTTGGTGGAAATAAGAACAATTCATCTAACGGCTTAAAAGCTGTATTTATCACGTATATAAGCGGAAGCGCGGTAAATAATACTAAAAGCAACATTAATATATATACTATTATCTTTCCAAAAGTAATCTTTCTGAAACTTATCCTTCTTACTCTTAGTTCAGGCTGCTTTTCAAATGTTTTTAACTCCGCGCTTAAATTTTTCTCGAGCATTCGTATATCCTCCTTCTTTACATATCCTTCGAAGACAATAATTTCATTAGCAAACGTCCGAATACAAATGTTATACAGAATAAGACCATTGAAATTGCCGATGCATATCCCATTTCAAATCTTATAAATGCGTAGTCATACAGGTGGGCAACTATCGTGTGGGCGGCATAATTGGGACTTGGCATCCCCGCAACAGATACTGCAATATCGAATACACCAAAGGAACCTACTACAGAATTGATTGCTCCAAACAACAGCTGGGGTTTCATCATGGGAAGAGTAATATAAACAAGTTCCTGGAACTTGTTTTTTATTCCGTCAATAGCTCCTGCCTCATAAAGCTCCTTCGGTATATTTTGAAGGCCCGCCAGAAAAACCAAAAAACCGGTACCCATGCTCATCCAGATGGATATAACTATTATTACAGGCATAATGTATTTTGCATCCATTGTCCAGAGTATCGGCTCCTTAATAATCCCAAAATTTATCAATATATTATTTATGAGCCCATAGCGGTCGCCTGAAAAAAAATACAGCCAGACGACAGACATCGCGACACCGCTTGTAATGGACGGTGCATAGAATGCAAGGGCAAAGCCCTTACGAAACCTGAGCTGGTTTATAACCCATGCTGCAAAAAGCGACATAAAGTATCCTATAGGCCCCGTGATGCATGCAAAAACAAATGTATTTTTAAGTGCGATTAAAAATACGTCATCATCCAGAAAAAGCAGCTTATAATTGGTAAGCCCTATCCATTTTGGACGCTGAAGCATATTATAATTCGTAAAACTGGTGCCCAGTGCTACAAGCACAGGTATTATTACAAAAATTACAAATAGTACTACAAAAGGAAGTAGGAATAAATAACCAACATAATATTTTTTCCACCATTTTTTAAATTTCGATTTCATCCCCCGCAGCCCCCTTATTTTGCATTATCTGAAACTCCGTATTCTTCCTGCTTCATCTTCATCTCTCTGTTTATATCTTCAACAGCTTGTTCGATTGAATCCCTTACAGGCTCCCCATTTATTACGATCCTGTTCCATGCGTTATTTATGTGACGGCCTGTAAAATATCCACCAAGCACATTTGGAGTCTCTTTTGCCCATTTCAATTGTTCCTCGATAACCTCAATGTCCTCTTTATTCCAGGATAGATTTTCAAAGGCTTCCATATTGGCAGTATTCCATCTTGCTTCTGTACCTATCGTGGCTTCTATTTCTCTTGCGAACCTTGTCTGCACAGTATTGCTTGTCCACCAGTCCAGAAATTTCCACGATTCTTCAGGATGCTTTGATTGCTTCATAATCATATCGCACTGGCCTGCAAGCCCGCCATTTGACCTATCGATTGTTCCATCTGCCTTTTTAATGCCTGGTAGCAGTGCGATACCCCAGCGTCCGGCGAGCTCCGGCGCTGCAACGGAAAGCTGCAGATAAAGACCGTAGTTACCTATGCCCATTGGCATTTCTCCCGTCCTGAAACGATTATAAAAATTTGCGACTATAGGTATAGCATAATTAGTATACAATTCAGAGCATTCCTTAAATGCCATATAAGCCTCTGGAGTATCCAATCCGGTTTTTTTCTTATCCATCGTATAAAAACTACCGCCATGCTGGAATATAAACTGAGAAAAATCTACAGGATAATAAAATTCGAGCCCGTTTTGATATAAAACCGGAAGAACATGATCATATAATTCTTCTCTTGTATTGGGAAGCTTTATCCCAAGATCGCTTACTATATCTTTCCTGTAAAACATTACAGTAAAATCCATCGTCTCCGGTAATGCGTAAATTCCTCCATTATATTCATAGGGTATAAAAATATTTGGCAGGAATCTCTTTGAGACCTCTTTGAAATCCTTGAATTTCGATAAATCATATACAGTATCCCTTATTGCAAATTCCACTGGAGAGTTGCTTGCACTCCCAAGGGCAACATCAGGAGCCTTCCCGGACATAATAGAAAGCATAAGCGCATTTACACTGCCCGCATTAAGCTGCGAGGACGGCAGAACATTTACATTAATGGCAATTCCTGTCTCAGGTGTAAAATCCTCATCCGTCATCTCTTTAATAAGCTCTGCCCATTCAGTGCCTCTTGCAATCCATATGTCTATTACGGAATTGACCTTTGTCTTTTTGTCCAATATACTGCCTACATTATCGTAATCTTTCTTAAAAGATACCAGAAATGTATCAAAAGTGGCTCTTAACTTTTGAAATATATTTGAACCGGAATTTGTTATTTTCTCTTCAGGTGCGCCGATAATAAAGTAATCAATTACCAAAGGTTGATCCTGAAGGCTCAAATACCACGAACTCAGGCTAGTTTGAGCGCTGTTTAAATCATTCATCCTTTTTGCTATTGTAAAAGGGTCCTTAAGCATATCTTTAATCTGGCTTATAATCGTAGTAAAGTTATTTGCCATTGCCGGAAGTTTTTGGGACTTCTCCTTGAGAAAATCATATTTCCACTGCAGGTTCTTTGTTAAAGTCTCCATGTCTTTCCGTAGATTAGGTATCTTCTCCATAAACTCATAATCGTAGTTAGGGTCAGGCGTATCGCCTGTTATTTTTATAATGTCCCTTATAATATTTGAGAGCAATAGCGAATCATCATTGATAGATTGTGCAATCTGAGCAAGATAACTCATTTTTGCAGTCATTGTAATAGCATGGTCGCCCTTTGTTAAATAAAACAGATATGGGTTGTCTGATGAATCTTTTAGAACCTCGGTACGCCAATTTTTGTTATATACAAACTCGTATTCCTCCATCTCCTTAAAGGGAACTTTGCCATCAATCGCTATTTGCCTGAATGAAGAAAGCCCGTCTTTCCACCACTGTCCTGCTCTTAAAGCGATTTTGTATAATCCATCTTCCGGTACAGTTATTTTCCACGTTATTGACTGGTTCCCACGCCTCCATCTCCAATCACCTATGACATTCAGTTTTCTATTTATTGATGAAGCAGGTTCACAGGAGGGATCTCCGTTGCTCTCCCTTCTGATTGTCGGATCGCTTTTTTCTATAACCGCCTTTTCAGCTTGAATTTTAACTGTTTTAGTACCTTCCTTATACCCATTGGCCTTATATTGCTTTTTTATCTCGTCATATGCAGGTAAAGTCTCGGCTGGTTTTATATAAAATTTACCTACTATAATTGTCTGATCGACATATCCAAGCCTTACTACATGTTTACCGGGTTTAAAATAGAACTTGAAAGGTTCAGAATAAAAACCCGAGCTGTCGTATAATTTAGTGCTTCTCCAACCGGAAATTTCAACCTGGCTTGGCCTTACTTCATCTCCAATGCTATTTACCACAGGTTCCGCTTTATCATGCCACATACGATTGAACTTTATATTATTGGATTCATAGAAAGGCACTTGCCCATCGATGTAAATTGATCTTACTGCCGAATTGCCGGACCCTGGAGGCATATAATATTCTAATTCAATTTCATATAAACCTTCCGAACTTACGTCAAAATTCCATTCAGCCCATGGCATTTCTTTATCCCATATAAATGCAGGATCTTTTCTACCATTGATACCTGCTTCCAGTCTTATATTTTTGCCCTTTGGGACTTTAATACTTTTTTCATCGATTGTGATAGTCTGTGAATTTGCCACCTTATAACCTTTTTCCTCATAGCTTTTGAGGACATAAGTATAATATTGATATTTCATAGAATTGTAATATTCCGGAGGTACTTCCTGCCCAGAACCATATGTAAATTTAGCCTTAAGGGGTACGTCGGATACTGCTTTAACATGTACCTGCATCGACCATAAAACACCAACACACAGCATCAAGGCGAAAATCTTTTTCATTTTGTTATTCATAATTCTCCACCTTCCATAAAACCATTGGCAAATTGTGTTAAGCAATTTATATAAACAAAAACAATATCGATATATGCTTTTTGACGCATTCATTTATTCGAAAACCAACAAAACATTAAATCATAAATCGACTTTATATATTGAAGGCAGTCCGTCTTTATCGGAGGTGAACAATACCGACATGCTATCTGGAGTAAAACACGGATGAGGATGGCTGTCCTGGGTATTGCCGTATGATTTCCAGTGAGAACCATGAAAGCAAAGCTTTTCCTCTTTTTTATTTGCCACATCAATTATATATATAAATGAATCGCCATCACCTGTTATCATGCTACCTTCTCTATTGGAAATAAAATGCAAATAATGAGAACACTCCATCAAAGTATTTTCTTCAAGGGTATCAGGATTAATAAACTTTAAAAATGTTTTTTGATCTTTCTCCCGATACATGAATCCAAATTTCGAACCATCTCTTAACCAGAATTCATGAGTTGTAACCAGTTCATTTTCAGACTTTTCTCTTGCGCATCTGCGATTTGATCCATCCGAATTTATAAGCCACAGTCTTGCATCAATGAGATTTCCGGGGCCTTCATGACAGAACAATATTGTATCATTATTCCCAGGCCTTATCTGTGGATGCCCGAACCAGCAATTTTGTTCAAGGATAACATTTCCTTTATTATTCTCTATATCAAAATATACGATTCGGCATAAAGGTTTTTTACGCCACTGTGGTTCGAATGAAGACCAGTCACCTTTCCCTTCTATTATGTCTTTTTTATATATTTGAGTCATAGCTATAAACCTATTGTCATCGCTTATATCAAAGGTTCTACTCGACCACTCCTTAGGTTCTTGATATATGGGCACTTCATCAAGCGTATCAAGATTCATTTTATATATAGTATTATTGCGTGTGAAAAAAAGGTATTTGTCATCATTCGATAATATGCTTCCAAAATCATTTATACCATTTCCTTCTGTAAGCTGGACTGCATCGCCATTTATAATATTCATCTTATACAAGTTTCTATTTCCATCTCTATCGCTACCATATATAAGGTAATTGCTATCGGAAGTGAACATTTTATTATAAAAATATTGATGATGGTTTACACATCTTTCTGGTGTTAATTTTGTAACTCTCTTTCCAGTAAATTCATCAGTATATTTTATAAGTGAATTTTTATGCTTCTGTCCTTTAGACATCTATATTTCTCCCTTTTTACTATGACTTATTGGTTACAATAAAAACCCTTAGGCTGCATGCCCACTAAATCAACTTAAGAGTAGTAATATTGTCTTTGCTGTTCAAGAACAGTTCTGACATTCCCTTGGCTTTCATATCGGCCTCAAGCATCAATTTTCTGTCATGAATGTTATATTCAACTCTTATCATCTCATTGTTTTTATCTTTAATAATTTCAGGCATGCCACCATTATCCGAGTTTATGTTCAAACAAAATGCGCAAACTGCTTGCGGCAATTCTTTAAACCTAATACTTATGGGATCTCCGCTGTATAAAATGATATCCGCATATTTAATATCTTTTCTTTCTCCAATTTTATAATCGATCCTGAAATTTCCGAAGCAGCAGTAAAGCATATGAATTTTTATATTCACGTTATTTGATTTGCATATAAACGTATTCTCGGATTTATCCAATTGTATGCCGTCTATTGCCCCGCCGAATTCAAACCTTATCCTGAAATCCCTGGCTTTTATCGTCGCATCCTTGATCATGTCCAGATTGCAATGGGTATCTCCGCCATTCGTTGCAAAATCAATTATACCCAATAAATCCCCCTTATATTGCACCGAGTGGAGTACGGCGGAAGAATAATCATATCCATCGTGCAAACATCTCAGATAAAAATAAACAGGGTTATCGCTATCTCCTAAATATGCTACGAGCGCTCTTCGCTGGTTCCATAAATCAGAAACATTAAATGAACCCAGTGCAAAATTTTTTGCTAAATAGCTTGTTGCCAAGTGAAGCTTTTTCCCCTTATTAAATGTTTGGACTATTAGACGTTCTTTATCTTCCCTGAAATAATGAACGTATTCTTCAGGACACTTTAACTTTATGCGCGGAAAATCTATGGTGATTCTCAGTTTTTCATCATCCAGGAATTTTACGGCTCCCCCAGTTGCAAGCTGTATTTTTGACAGGAATAAATCATCCTGCAGAGTTTTATAACACCTCGTATGAGGACCAGCCCATTGATTTGTGTGGGCGTGGAAGTGTTCAGCCACACATTTCCATCCCATATTGCTTAACTCGCCGACCATTTTAAGACAATCTTCATCTTTTATCTGATTGAGCATTCTTGATAGATCCTCCAACGCAATCATCGTATATGTAGGGCTGTTATATTCTGTAAATGCCCCGATACTTATTGTATAATCGTAGAACCTTTTTAAATAATTCCTGCCAAAGTCAAATATTTTTTTCTCACCTAATAATTCACCGGCTAAAATCGTTACATATGCACTCATAATCGCAATATTCGTATAACCTATGCTCACATTTCGTTTTATTATCGAATTGCATGCATGTATTATCGAATTTTTTATACTTTTTTCTAAATCATCAGGAAGATCGTTTGAATAGTCTAAGAGTATCTGCAGCAATTCTTTTCCACAAAAGTTTGCCCAGTTCCAGTCAGGAGGAGACATCTTACTTAGCGGTTCTTCATAAAACCATGACCATATCCCATATGTTTTATTTGACCGATTAGTATCCTGAAGTGATATGACTTTCTTTACAATATCCATGGCAATTTTCTCGTTATCGTCGATTCCGCTGTCAAATAGCGCGACAGCATAAGTTAGTGAATCCCGCGTCGGATGGACATAGCCACCTTTTAGCGTAGTATGATATCCTGGAGATGAAAAAGGTCTCTTTATCATCATGACTTCAGGATCATACTCCTTATTGTGTCTTTTTAATTCCTCAAAAAATAATTTATGCTCTATATCGCTCATTTCTATCATAATCAGCTCTTCCTCTCCCATCTTTTAAAAAACAAAATGCCGGCAATTATATATAGGCATTTTATTTTTTTATGTGAGGATAAAAGGCATTATCTGATGCATTGTCTTTCATCCCCACAAGATAATCAATTCTGTATAACCTGAAAAGCCTTGTTAAACAATAGACAATAAATAATCTTTCATGAATTATCTATTTTTTAAAATTCTTTTCATACCATGCCTGCATCAATTGCTCCATTTTTTCTCCGCCCTGCTTCTTCCATGTTGCCTGTATCTGTTCCATTCCCCACTCGGGAGTATACTGGCTTCCTCCTGTAATGACTTTGTTTATGATACCGCTTGTGCTGAATTGGAACTTTTCATTTGTGCCTTTTAATAAATCGTCAAATGTCGGAGCATACGGTATATCCCTTCTGAAAACATTCTTCATTGCCACCTGAATGCCTCTTCCCTTTAAATCCGCTTCCTCTTTAGCAATCGGGTCATCCGCGGACATTATTTTGAATGCTTCCGGCTTCGGATCCCAGTTATTTATTAATGCATACTCCGTGCTGTACTGCAACTCCTTCTGGTTTTTGTCGGCATCTATGGCTTTCGGTAATCCGTCAACCATTTTATAGTTTTGGCCTGCAACACCGAACATTATTGTAAACCAGCCTTTATCTATCATCCAGTCCAGCAATTTTACAGCAGCCTTGGGATTCTTCATGTTCTTGTTAAAAACTATCAGCCTGTTTGCAGGCGGCTCCTGATATAAACCATTTCTGCCATACTTCGTAGAAACTGATTCTAACGGCTCCACCACAGCATTAGGATTATTCTTCTTGAAATCTCTGTAATAAGGTGGCGCATATCCACCCATGTATATACCGGCTTTTCCATTGATCCACAACTGTTTTTCATTTTCATAGCTCTTTCCCGGATCTTTTTCAATCAAGCCTTCTTCAAACAGCTTTTTCCGGAATGCAAGCACTTCTTTGTATCTGTCTAAAGTTGTTCCATACTTTACTTTTCCGTTTTCGATATACCATTGATAATTTATACAATTATAAAAGGCCTGTATTATACCATCTAAGTTATAGTTATATGCAAAACCATATGTGTCGTTTTTGCCATTTCCATCTGGATCATTATTTTTAAATGCTTCTGCAACCTTTAAAAGTTCTTCATCGGTTGTCGGCATCTTTAATCCCAATTCATCAAGCCAATCCTTTCTGATTACCATGCCATGGTTTGCTATTACATCTATACCTCTCTTGCTCGTAACAGCATACATTTTTCCATTTTTAGTTACATAGGGCAATAATTCAGGATGCGCTTTTATATATGCTTTATATGAAGTACTGTATTTTTCAATATACTCATCAATCGGTTGAATAACGTTCTGATTGATCCTTGTCAGCAAAAAATTCGTACCATAGTCCCACATAAGATCGGGAGCCTGCCCTACTGCAATTAGAGAATTGAGTTTTTGCTCTGTTTGAGTCCTCAAAACAGGTACCCAAGTCACTTTAACCCCTGAATTTTCATTAATATATTTTGTCCATCTGTTTTCCTCATAACTCCCTTCCTCAGGTAACACTTGGCCTCTATCGAATATCTCGGCACTTATCTCCATTGGAATCTTATCATACTCATCCTTTGTATTACCGCTCTTGGTCGAATTATTATCAGCCTTTTTACTACAAGATACTCCTGATGAAATGAATATTATCATCAGAACCAATGCAATACTTTTTAAAACTCTTTTCCTCATCGCTAAAGTCCCCCTTTTTTGATTTCAGACCATTTTGATTTTTTGTTAAACTTCTTTGCTGTGTCATTCTTCATTTTCAACAATTCTATGAAAGACAATACTATTTCTAACTACTTGTATGTAAAACATAGGCTCTCATAAAACCATCTCCTTACCATTTATTTACTTTGGCTTGCCTCATCGGTGCCGGTAAGCCGTATCCGGCAGACATAATGAACTTGTTTCGGCATCTAAGCTTTAAAATCATACACAACATTCTGATAAAAAGCATCTTTTTCACTATCCCTATCTTGCATAAATAACCCATATAACAGTAGAAAAAAATCTTTTCAATTTCAAAATGTTCTAACTAAACTTCCAGTCAGATCTGCATATGCTCTCTGCTACTCATGCTTTGGCTCCTTTTAGGCTGTATGTCTACTTTTCTCGAAGAATAATATCCAGTCAAATCCTAGTACATCAGCAATATCTTTCGCTGTCTTTACTGATGGGGTACGATTTCCCAATTCAATTTTATTAATCATTGAGGTATGGACACCTACCATTTCGGCTAATTTCTCTTGAGTAAGATTCTTACTTAATCTCAAATTTTTCAACCAAGTACGCATATTTACATGCCCCCTAGTATAGACGAAATGTCTATCTTTTATTATATAGACATTTCGTCTTTAAGTCAATAACATTTATTCAATGCATAGACTTTTTGTCTATTGGGAATATAAAATATTGTATAGACAAAAAGTCTAATGTAGAATTGGAAAAGGAGTGATAATCATGATTGGAAAAAAGTTAAAAGAATTAAGAGAATCAAAAGGTCTTACAAGAAAGGCCGTTGCAAAGCAAATAAATATTGATCAGACAACATATGGTAAATATGAATTAGGTAAGCGAGAACCATCCTTTGAAATTGTAAAAAAGCTTGCTGATTTCTTTCAAGTTAGTGTTGATTTTCTTCTGGACCGCGAAAAAAAGTATCCAGCTTATGAATCCAAAGGCAAAGAATATAAAGTTACTCTTTCAAAAAAAGACATGAAGAAAATAAAGGAGGAATCTCTGAGACTTAAAAATCTTATGATGTCATCAATTGGTTTCGCCTTTGATGGTCAAATTGGCGATAAAGACACTTTAGAAAAAGTTATGGCAGCTCTTGAAGAAGGGATAACTTTAGCAAAAAAGGAAGCAAAGGAAAAGTATACTCCCAAAAAATATAGAAAATGATGGGGGATTAATATGCAAAACATAAAGAGTGAAGTCAGAAAATTAATAAATCTATATCAAACAAGTGATCCTTTTGCGCTTTGTAAAGCACTGAACATTTTGATTATAAAAATAGATCTTGGCAGTATTCGAGGAATCTATCAGTACAAAAACCGAAAACAAATAATCTATTTAAATTGCAATCTACATTCAACTTTATCGCGCCAAGTATGTGCCCATGAACTCGGGCATGCTATACTACATAAAAAGACCAATACAATCTTTTTAGATACATATACATAGTTCATTGCCAATAAAATAGAAATGGAAGCAAATACTTTTGCCGCTGAACTTATCATAAATGATTCAGATTTGAAAAACCTGAAGAGATATTCTATTAATTATGTAGCCAGTCTTTTAGGTGTCGAAAAGAAACTTATTGAGTATAAATTAAAAAACCTATAGTAGTTCTATCTTTTTTATAACAGAATACAAAATAGGCTGTGTAAGTTCAAAAAAATTTGATCTCTACGGGGTGCGGACATAAAGTTGGATTCCCTTATGGCTCCGAAAGGAACCTCTGAGAGATATATTCTCAAGAAAAAATATACTCGAAATCAGGAAGTTTTCTTCCATCATCACAAGAACGACCAGAATACAGAATGCCCTGAATATCCTTATCCATAAATGTGTCAGGAATGGGTCATACGATCCTTTTTTCTGTGCCAAATGCCATACTTCGGCGACTGTATTACGTGAGCTTCCCAAGCTGGAAGCAACGCTTGTGTTACTGTAACCCTGGCTTTTTAGCCGGATTATTTCTCGACAATTCACAATGATTATCTACCTCTATAATCGTATTTGCACAAATGCTTGTGCATAAAACAATTATAGGACAGTTGCACTGCTTCGGAAAATGACGCTTTGAAATATCGGAATATTTGCTCTGGATTACCGGAAAATTTGCACTACCTAAATGGAATATTCATTAACACAAGCTTTTTAAAACAATAGCATGTCATAACACTTCTGCTACTGTTTTTTATTTTTATTAATTTTTCTCCAATCGATACATATGCGAAGATGCTTATTAAATTCATTCTTTGGTAATCTTTTGATTACTTGATTTCTCTTATGAGCAATTTTAAAAGCAAAATCATTACTTCTTTTTTCAATCGTTAGAATATAAACTATACGAAGAACGTCTACCCTCTCTTTAGTAACCTTAAAAATAATTCTTACACCTGCATCCCTTAATTTTTTCTCTCTACAACCAGCTAATTTTGAATTTGTATTATTCTTTAATGGTTTACCAACTTCATCCGCTCTTATTTCTAAATCATCTATAGATTTATTAACAATGCCTACAACAGAATTATCAAGTCCTTTGTATTCTTTCTCAGCGTCAGGATGAAATCTTACATCAAATCGTTTTATTTCGCTCAAAATTATTTGCCATCTCTGCGTATATCTTTCCATGAAACAGCAGCTTCCGGATTATTTTTAAGTTCTTCAATTCTGTGAGAGAGTATCATTTCTTCCTCTTTTTCTTCCAACTCATAAAGTCTCTGATACATTTTTTCAAAATAATCATAACTTATCAATACTGTATCAATATTCCCATTATCAGATATATATATTGGCCTTTCTTTTGCAAGTTTTCTGAATTTGCCGAACTTTTTTGAGGCTACTGATGATTTAACTATCTGATCTTTAGTTATATTTGGTTTTTCCATAGCACTCACATCCATATCTTAATCCCCCTTTATATTATATTAACATAAATTTATTTTATGCGTAATATCATACGTAATATTATACGTATACTATGATTATATTCTTTTATCTTAATTATAGCAAGAACACTCATGCTTCTTTCTTCAATTCATAATTTGAGACTCAATTATCAAAGTAAGTTCCACCCCTTATCCTCTTAAAGTGGAAGTTACCCT
>ENA-UOOI01001290-UOOI01001290.1-fermentation-metagenome-genome-assembly--contig:-NODE-1290-length-26865-cov-104.362589_pt1 | contig 26865 bp, 27 predicted proteins | sample MGYA00245779_ERZ724027 | MGnify/ENA primary metagenome ERZ724027 (study PRJEB28704, sample SAMN03018318) | fermentation metagenome | biome: anthropogenic terrestrial biome; feature: soil...
TCTATTATTAATTACAGAAAACTGATATTATTTTCATTTTATATTTAAATGGTATAATATATTTGTATTTTATATATTTTAATTGGTTAGGGTGTGAGATTTATGCTTACTGATGATACAATTGCAGCAATATCTACGGCTTTAGGAGAAGGCGGAATTGGAATAGTTAGGATATCCGGCGATAAATCTATGAATATATTAAAGAAAGTTTTTAAAAGCGCTAAAGGTAAGGATGTATCTAAATTACACAGCTATTCAATGATGCATGGCTATATTGTTGATCCTAAAACAAATGAGAAAATTGATGAAGTAATTGTAAGTTACATGAAAAAGCCAAGCACATATACAAGGGAGGATGTAGTTGAAATAAACTGCCACGGCGGTATGATAGCTGTCAGGAGAGTTTTACAATTAACATTAGATAATGGAGCAAGACTTGCAGAACCTGGAGAATTTACAAAAAGAGCATTTTTAAATGGAAGAATAGATCTTTCTCAAGCAGAAGCAGTAATGGATTTAATAAGAGCTAAGACTGATGAAAGTATGAAGATTGCTCTTGAGCAATCTGAAGGTAAGCTATCGAAGCAAGTTGAGAAAATAAATAATAAAATCCTTGATATATTGGCTCATATAGAAGCAGAAGTGGAATTTTCTGAAGAGGACATTGATAAAGTTGTTAATGAAAAAGTTATAAAGGATTGTGAAGAAGTTAAGGGTCAAATGGAAGATTTATTAAAAAATGCTGATAAAGGTAAGATTTTAAGGGAAGGCTTAAATGTTATTATTGTTGGAAAACCCAATGTAGGTAAATCATCACTTTTAAATGCACTTCTTGAGGAGAAGAGGGCTATAGTTACAGATGTCCCGGGGACAACAAGAGATACTATTGAGGAGTATATAAATATAGATGGTATACCTGTAAAACTTATTGATACAGCAGGTATAAGAGAAGCAAGGAATGAAGTTGAGAAAATAGGTGTTGAGAGGACTAAGGAATGTATTGACAAGGCTGACCTGATTTTGTTTATGATAGATGGAAGCAGAGAAATTGATGATGAGGACATGAAAATAGTAGAGATAGCTAAGAATAGAGATGTAATAGTAATCATTAACAAACATGATTTACCTATGAATGTAGATATAGAATATATAAAAAAGACTTTTTATAACAAGCCGGTTTTATATGTTTCAGTAAAGACGAATGAAGGTATTTCAAGTATAAAAGAGGAAATAACTAACTTTGTATATAAGGGAAAGGTGTCTGTTAAGGATATTTATGTTACAAATATAAGACATAAAAAAGCTTTAAATGATGCTATTGAAAGTATTGAAAATGGAATTACCACTATAAAGAATGGTTATCCAATAGATATGGCATCAATTGATATAAAGGATGCTTATTTAAAACTTGGGGAAATTACAGGAAAAACTGTTTCAGAAGATATTATAGATAGAATTTTTACTAACTTTTGCATTGGAAAGTAACGAGGTGGTATGATGTACAAAGCAGGATATTATGATGTAATTGTAGTAGGAGCAGGCCATGCAGGCTGTGAAGCAGCTCTTGCCAGTGCAAGGCTTGGATGTAAAACTCTTATTATAACACTAAATTTAGATAGTATTGCTATGATGCCATGCAATCCTAATATCGGAGGAACTGGAAAAGGTCATCTTGTAAGAGAAATTGATGCACTTGGTGGGCAGATGGGAATAAATATTGATAAAACTTTCATTCAATCAAGGATGATTAATACTTCTAAGGGTCCTGCTGTGCACTCTCTTAGAGCTCAAGCGGATAAAAAAGCATATCAGGCAGAAATGAAGCATACATTAGAACTTCAGGAGAACTTAACTATAAAACAGGATGAAGTAATTTCTATTGATGTAGAAAATGGGAAGTTAAAAGGATTAACTACAAGAAATGGGGCTTATTTTAACTGTAAATGTGCAGTATTAACTACAGGGACATATTTAAAAGGAAGAATAATAATTGGAGAAGTAAACTACAGCGGAGGTCCAAATGGAATGTTTCCTGCTAATGAGCTTTCAAATAGTCTTATTCAAAATGGTATTGAGCTCAGAAGATTTAAAACTGGAACTCCTTCAAGATTAAATAGAAGATCTATTGATTTTTCAAAAATGGAGGTCCAACCTGGAGATGATAAAATAGTTCCTTTTTCTTTTATGACAGATGAACTTAAAAGAGAACAGGTGCCTTGTTATTTAACATATACAAATGAGAAGACAAAGGATGTAATAATAAGAAATATTAATAGGTCTCCACTTTATAATGGAACTATAAAAAGCATTGGCCCAAGGTACTGCCCTTCATTTGAGGATAAAATAATGAAATTTCCTGATAAAGAAAGGCATCAGCTTTTTATAGAGCCTGAAGGTGAAAATACAGAGGAGGTTTATGTTCAGGGAATGTCAAGTTCGCTTCCTGAAGAGGTTCAAATTGAATTTTTAAGAACTATTAAGGGACTTGAAAACTGTGAAGTTTTAAGAACAGGATATGCTATTGAATATGACTGTATAAATCCAACTCAGCTTAAACCATCCCTTGAACTATTATTTATTAATGGGCTTTTCTTTGCAGGGCAGATAAATGGAAGCTCAGGTTATGAAGAAGCTGCAGCTCAGGGAATTATAGCTGGTATTAATGCTGCTCTTAAAGTAAAGGGTAGGGCTCCTTTAATTTTAAGCAGGGCTGAGGCATATATTGGAGTTTTAATAGATGATTTAGTAACAAAGGGAACTAATGAACCCTATAGGATGATGACATCAAGAGCAGAGTATAGATTGCTTTTAAGACAGGATAATGCAGATTTAAGATTGACTCAAAAGGGTTATGATATAGGACTTGTAACAGAAGAAAGATATAAAAAATATATTGAAAGAAAATCAATGATTGAAAATGAGATAGGCAGAATAAAAAAAGTTATTATTCCACCAACGGAGGAAAATAATAAAGTCCTTGAAAGCCTTAATAGTACTCCAATAAAAAGCGGTGTTTATTTAAATGAGCTACTTAAAAGACCAGAAATAACCTATAGCGATATTATAAAGTTAGATAGTTCTCATGTAGAACTTAAACCTGATGTTATTTTAGAGGTTCAAACTCAAATTAAATATGAGGGATATATTAAAAAGCAAGTAGAGCAGGTAGAACAATTTAAAAAGCTGGAAGAAAAATTAATACCAGAGGATATTGATTATAGTAGCATTAAGGGTTTAAGAATTGAAGCGAAACAAAAGCTTTCAAAAATAATGCCTGAAAATATTGGCCAGGCATCAAGAATATCTGGGGTATCTCCGGCAGATATTTCTGTACTCCTTATTTATCTTGAGATGAGAAAAAGAAATACAGCGGAGGTAAAAAATGAACAATGAAGAAATCTTAATTAATGGGTGCAAGCTTTACAATATTGATATTTCTAAAGAACAAATTAATATGCTTTTAAAATATATGGATATGCTTAAGGAATGGAATAAAAAAGTAAATTTAACTTCTATTGTTGATGATGAGGGGATAATTAAGAAGCATTTTTTAGATTCGATATCTATATTTAATACGGAATTAATTAAAGATAATATTTCATTAGTTGATGTCGGTACGGGTGCAGGCTTTCCTGGAATACCAATTAAAATTATTAACCCAACTGTTAAAGTTACTTTAATTGATTCATTGAAAAAAAGAGTTAATTTTTTAAAGGAAGTTATATGCGAACTTAAGCTTAAAGGCATAAATGCTGTTCACGGAAGATGCGAAGATTTCGCCAATCAAAAAGATTATAGGGAGCAATATGATATAGCTACAGCAAGAGCAGTAGCATCACTTCCTGTTTTATGTGAATACTGCCTGCCTTATGTTAAGATTGGCGGCAGCTTTATTGCTATGAAAGGACCATCGGTTATTGAAGAATTAGATGTGAGCGGCAATGCAGTAAAAGTTATGGGTGGGGAATTAAAAGAAGTTATTGATACTAATATTTATGGTGAAGATTTAAATCATAAGTTAGTTGTTGTAAAGAAGAAAAAACTTTCCCCCATAAAATATCCAAGAAAAGCAGGAAAAATCGAGAAAAATCCAATTATATGACGAAATATTAAGTTTTAATAAATAAATATGTATAATTATGTAACATGGTTTTTTGTGAGAAATAAAGGGAAAAACAAGGATATATAGAAATAAGATAACAAGATAACAAGATATTTTTAAACTCAAGTGGTTGGATTTTGATTAAAAATACCTCTCTTCATCTAAGTCTAAGTCTATGAAAAGCTTATAAAGGAGAACATGAGCTTAACATCCCTTATTCCGCCACTTAAGGAAGTGAGGGTATTAGGGATGGTTAGCTATCGGGTAAATTAGTTAAAAGGGATGGTGCGGATGAAAGTACAAAATGAGGTTATAAATATACCTATCAATATGATAAAACAAAATAGTTATCAGCCACGAAAATATTTTGATCAGGAATCGCTTATGGAACTTGCGGAATCAATAAAGGAATATGGTGTACTTCAGCCAATCAGTGTAAGAAAAAATGGGACTGATTTTTATGAGCTTATAGCTGGCGAGAGGCGACTTAGGGCTTCACAATTAGCAGGTTTAAACGATATTCCTGCTATTATTGTAGACATTTCTGATGCTCAATCTGCACTAATGGCACTTATTGAAAATTTGCAAAGAGAAGATTTGAATTTTTTCGAAGAAGCAGAAGGTTATTATAGTTTAATAAAGGATCATGGGCTTACTCAGGAAGAACTAGCTTCAAAACTTGGTAAAAAACAGTCAACTATAGCTAATAAGCTTAGAATTTTAAAGCTGCCTGATGAAGTAAAAAAAACGGTTAAGGAAAATGGTTTAACTGAAAGGCATGCACGAGCTCTCTTAAAATTGCCTGATGAAAAGTGCCAAATTAAAGTTTTAAATGAAGTAGTAAAAAGGAATTTGAATGTTAAGGCTACAGAAGATTTAATTGAAAGAGAACTTTTTAAAATAAATGCAGAAAACAAACAAAAGAATAAAAAGGTTAAGTATAAATGGACCATAAACCCAAGAGTTATAACAAATACACTAAAGCAGATTATGGACAAGAATGGTATAAATGCAGAATACAGTCATAGAGAAAAAGAAGATTATTTAGAGATAATAGTAAAAATTCCTAAAGCGAATTAAAAAGGAGTGCATGTGCACTCTTTTTTTTCTGTTATATTTTATTTAATAAAAATAAAATTCCTATTATTATAAAAGCAGCTCCAGATGACATTTTAATTATTGATTCAGGTATGTATTTATTTATTAAAGTACCTGCAAGCACACCTAATAATGAAGAACAAATCAGCGCTGAGGCGGAACCTATAAAAACTGCAGTCTTAGATTTTGATTCTGATGCCAACATCATAGTGGTAATTTGAGTTTTATCGCCAAGTTCCGCTAAAAAAACAAGAAAAAACGTAGAAAATATAATTTTAAGCATAAAAACACCTCCAAACTATTTAATTAAAATCTTTATTACTGTAGAATATATATTAATAATAAAAATAAAATATACTTTGGAGGCTTAAAATGGGAAAAATAATATCTATTTTTAATCAAAAAGGTGGAGTTGGGAAAACTACTACAACCATTAATTTATCTTCATACATAGCCTGCAAGGGGAGAAAGGTATTAGTTGTTGATATAGACCCACAAGGGAATACTACAAGTGGTTTTGGGATTGATAAGAATAAACTTGAATATTCCATGTATGATGTTATAATGGGAATGTCTTCAAAAAAGGCAGTTATTCCATCGAAAGTGGAGAACTTATATATAATACCTTCTACAGTTGAACTTGCAGGTGCAGAAATTGAGCTTACTGCAAAATTAAACAGAGAAAGTAGAATTAAAGAGTCATTAAGCCCTATTAGAAATGAATACGATTATATATTTATTGATTGTCCGCCGTCATTAGGTTTGTTATCAATTAATGCTTTAACAGCATCTGATAGTGTTATAATTCCGATCCAGTGCGAGTTTTATGCACTGGAGGGGGTGGGACAGCTAATGAATACTTTTCAATTAGTAAAAAAGAGTTTAAATCCAAAACTTGAAGTTCAGGGAGTCGTTATGAGCATGTTTGATGGAAGAACAAATCTATCAATTGAAGTTGTAGAAGAGGTAAAAAAATATTTTAAAGGGAAAGTCTATACAACTATAATACCCAGAAATGTAAAACTTGCTGAAGCTCCGAGCTATGGTGTTCCAATTGTTTTATATGATAACTCTTGCAGAGGTGCAGAAGCATATAGCGAACTTGCGGATGAATTTTTGCAAAACGAGGAAGAGGATGGTGATAAGTAGTGGCAGGGAAAAAAAGTGCATTAGGAAGGGGACTTGGTGCACTTATTCCAGAGATTGATGAAGAAAATACTACCGAGGGAAAATATATAAATGAAATTGAAATTAATAAAATATTTCCTAATGAAGATCAGCCCAGAAAAAACTTTGATGATGAAAAATTAGCTCAGCTTACAGCATCAATAAAGGAACACGGAGTAATACAGCCTATAATCGTTAAAAGAGAAGGCGAATTTTATAAAATAATAGCCGGAGAACGAAGATGGCGTGCTGCAAAACTTGCAGGGTTAAAAAAAGTACCTGTTATCGAAAAAAAATTAAGCGAACTTGAAACCATGGAATTATCATTAATTGAAAATCTGCAAAGAGAAAATTTAAATCCTATTGAAGAAGCTTTAGCATATAAGCAATTAATAGATGAGTATAAGCTAACGCAGGATGAAATTGCAGAAAAGCTAGGTAAATCAAGACCATCTATTACCAACTCAATGAGATTATTGAACTTAGACGAAAGGGTTCAAACCTACATAGCTGAAGGAACTATGTCAGAAGGACACGGAAAGGTTTTGCTCGGGCTGACGGATAAAGAACAGCAGTATGAGGTTTCAAAGAAGATTATAGATGAGAATTTAAGCATCAGACAAACAGAGGAATTAATTAAAAGTTTAATTAAGAACAGAAAAAAAACTCCTGCAAAGAAAGTAAGTAAGGATATATATATAAAAGATATAGAAGAAAAATTAAAATCTGTTTTAGGTACCAAGGTGTATATTACAAAAGGAAAAAACAAAAACAAAATTGAAATTGAGTATTATTCAGAAGATGATTTACAAAGAATACTTAATATATTTAAATTATGATAAAGAGTGAAAAACAGATTATTATTTCAAATGTTCCACGTGGAACATTTGAAATAATTTTGCCGATGGTTACTAGATGATATATAAGAAACTTGATATTTAGGAGTGAAAGCATGGAAACGATAATTAATTTTATACAAGATTATAACTGGGTATTAGTATTAGCACTTATTGCATTGGTAATTGTCTTAATTATTATTGAAATAATAAATAGGGTTGAGTATAACAGGCTTGAAAGAAGATATAAAAAGTTAATGAGGGGAACTACAGGGAAAAATATTGAAGAACTAATTTATGATTTTACAGGCAAAATTGAAAATTCACTAGATGATATTTCTAACTTAAAAGAGAATGTTAATATGTTAAATAATAAGTTTAAAAAATCTATACAAAAATATTCAATTATTAGATACAGAGCTTTTGAGGATGTGGGAAGCGATTTGAGCTTCTCAATAGCATTACTGAATGAAAATGATGATGGGGTTATCATTACAGGAATTTATGGAAGAAATGAATCTACTTGTTTTGCAAAGCCTGTTGAAAATGGATTATCAAAATATGAATTATCTGAAGAAGAAAAACAGGTTGTAAAAAATGCAATAAATGGAATAATGGTTACAAAATAAGCAGTAGGAGAGTATAAATTTATCCTTCTTAAGAAATAATAACTTAAAGGAGGATAAAAAAATGGTTGTTGCTGTAGATAAAGAATTAAAAGCAGTTAGGAATCAACTTCTAAAAATGGGTTATGAAGTTATAGATCCGGAAGAAAATGTGGCAGCAGATGCATATATTTATTCTGCTAAAATCAATGGAGGATTTAATAATTTAGTAAAAGCTAATAATGACGGATGTTTGATTATTAATGCAGATATAAATTCTATGGATAAAATTTTATATACTTTATCTAATAGAATATACACACCATTATTTTAAAAGAAAGAAAGTGGAATTCACTTTCTTTCTTTTAAAATTGATTTACACTTATATTAGAAAACTCTATTCTTTTCATACACATATATATGCTAAGGGCTATAGTGTCAGCCATACTCATAACAAGGGATAGCCTTGTACTTTGCAGCATGGCAAATTCCATATAGCCAGAAAGATTGACAATGCCAGTAATACTTATATCACCAATAGATGGTATATTTTTATTAACACCTGCCCCGGGGTAGAGAGGCCCCTTTTGTATATTAATTTTACCTATATTTTCAATGCATCCTAATGCAGCATCTATGGCAATTATAAAAGGATTAGTATATGTGTTATATATTAAATTTTTGTTTTCAGTAATATTTTTAGCATGAATTGGATTTAAAAGTGTTCCAAAAACTTTTGCATTTTTTAATTTATAATAAGATGACAGTTTTTGACCAACAAGAGGACCCAGCGAGTCACCAGTAGAACGATCAGTGCCAATGCACAGGATAATAATATTTGAATTTTCAATAACATTGTTATCTAAAAGGCATAATAGATGACTTGATATTTTATAGGGTGCGGTTTTAATATTGTTGTCAATTGTAAATTTATCTTGTGAAGATGTGAACATGTTTACCCTCCTATGAAAAAATATTATAATAAAAGTTTATCCATATAGGAGGGCAAATATACTAAAATAAGGTTTTATCCATAAAAATAAAATTGCAGCCATAACAAAGAATAGTGTATAATTTAATGTATAGAAAAAAACAAAGAATCCTGAGGGGAAAGAGTTTTCACAACAATTTAAGTGATAATAAAATAAGCGAAATCGAGGTGACATTATGAATAGTAAATACTTAGATTTAATAATACTAATTTTATTATTAATTGGTGCTTTTAATGGTATTCATAAGGGATTTCTTAATTCTTTTTTAAATATTATAGGTATTACAGTATCAATTATTTTTTCAAAAAAATTTATGCTTGATGTCTCAAGTTGGCTTATTAAAAATACAAGCATAAAAAACAAATTATGCAGCTCCTTAAATAAAAAAATAATCGGCGGCAGCAGCAATGCTGCAAGTTTTGCTATGAAATTCTTTTACGGAGATGCCTCAAAGGTAAATGACATAACTAATATATTCATTGATATAGGAAGTTTCATTGGTATTTTTTTATTCATGACAATAATTTTAAATGTAATAAAAGAAATTATATTTCCCTCAATAAAGCATGGACATCTAAAAACTATAGATAGAATTGGAGGGTTTATTTTTGGGGCTATAAAAAGTATAATGCTGATTTCACTATGTTTTTTAGCTATAACTCCAATAATTACACTTATGCCACCTGAGAGCAATATATCCCAAGTAATATATACATCTAAAATAGCAAAACTTTTTTTAGATTATAATGTTTTTTCATTACTATTAAAAAATTTCAATAGTACAAGAGTGTTTTTTGATAAAGGATTTAGAGCTGGTTTTTTAAAATGTTGCAAATTATTCATAAAATAGTATAATAATAAATTATTACTTTTAAAACTAGGGAGGCATATATGAATAATAAATATACAAAGCAAGATATTATGCAAATTGTAGAAAAAGAAAATGTAGCATTTATCTATCTTCAATTTACTGATATTTTTGGTGTAATGAAAAATGTTGCTATTACAAAGGAACAGCTAAACAAAGCGCTAGATAACGAACTCATGTTCGATGGGTCCTCCATTGATGGATTTGTGAGAATTGAGGAGTCAGATATGTATTTAAGACCTGATTATAATACATTTGCTGTATTCCCATGGGAAGAGAGCTTTGGTAAAGTAGCAAGAATTATTTGTGATATCTATAATCCAGATGGTACACCTTTTGAAGGGGATCCAAGGTACATATTAAAAAGGGCGTTAGGTCATGCAAAGGAAATGGGTTATGAAATGTGTGTTGGACCTGAATGTGAATTTTATTTATTTCAAACAGATGATGATGGAAAACCAACATTAAGGACAAATGATGATGCAGGGTATTTTGACCTTGCACCTGTAGATCTTGGAGAAGGCGCCAGACGAGATATGGTTATTACGCTGAATAAAATGGGCTTTTCGGTTGAAGCTTCACACCATGAAGCAGCGCCTGGTCAACATGAAATTGATTTTAAATATGATGAAGCTCTTTGTGCTGCCGATAAAATCATGACATTTAAGTTCATAATTAAAATGGTAGCAAAAAAACATGGCCTTCATGCTACATTTATGCCAAAGCCAGTCTATGGCGCAGCTGGTTCGGGGATGCATGTTAATCAATCCCTATTTAAAGATGGCAAAAACGTGTTTTTTGACAAAAACGGTGAAAGAGAACTGTCAGCAATAGCTTATAATTATCTTGCAGGTATTTTAAAGCATGCTAAGGGCTTTTGTGCAATAACAAACCCTACAGTTAATAGTTATAAAAGATTAGTTTCCGGGTATGAAGCACCGGTATATATAGCATGGGCATTAACAAATAGAAGTCCTTTAGTAAGGGTTCCTGCAAAACGCGGAGCAAGTACAAGGTTGGAACTTAGAAATCCAGATCCCTCATGCAATCCATATTTAGCTCTGGCTGTTATTCTTGAATCAGGACTTGATGGAATAAAGAAGAAACTTAATCCGCCTTATCCTGTAGATAAAAACATTTATGAGCTTGATGAAGAAAAAAGGAAACAGCTATCAATTGACAGTTTACCCGAATCTATTGCGGAGGCAATAGATTATTTAAATAAAGATGAGCTCATTAAGAAGGCTATTGGAAGTCATGCATGTAAAATCTATATGGAAGCAAAGAAACTTGAATGGGATGAATATAAAAATAAAATAACACCATGGGAAATAGAACAATATCTCACAAAGTTTTAGATTTTAGTACAAATTACGATTAAAGGTTTTAATAGAAATCATTTGACTATTAAAGAAACAAATAATATATTTTAAATCTATAGAAAATATCTATATTATATTTATAATATAGATATTTTTGTTATATTTAAATAGAGGTGATTTGATGAAAATAATAGATTGTAGAGGATTAAAATGCCCAAAACCAGTTATATTAACAAAGAAGGAATATGATTTAATAGATAAGGGGGAGTTTCAAGTAATAGTTGACAATGAAGCTGCAAAAGAAAATGTAGTAAAGTTCGTTAAAAACGAAGGTGGAAATTGTACTGCAGAAGAAAAAGAGGGCTTATATTACTTAACAGTTAAAAAGGAATCTTCAGGCTGCAGCATAATGGATTTTGGACATGAAGAGAACCTTGTTATAGTTGTAACAACTGATAAACTTGGCAGCGGTGATGATAAACTTGGAGAAGTTCTTATGAAAAGTTATATGTATGCCCTTTCAGAAAGTGACAATAAACCCAAAACTATTATATTTATAAATGGTGGGGTAAAGCTTACAACAGAGGGCTCAGAAGTTTTAGATAGTTTAAATAGGCTTGCGGAGGATGGAGCTGAAATTTTATCCTGTGGAACCTGTCTTGATTTTTACGGGCTGAAAGGAAAACTTAAAATAGGATCTATATCAAATATGTTTACTATTGTAGAAAAAATGAATACTGCATCAAAGGTGGTTAATATTTAATGGAATATCTTATTATTGTTTTTGATACCACAGGTTTTGCTATGCAAGCTGAAAGCTTTTTTAAAACAAAGTCAATAAAATATGAAATTATGCCTACACCAAGGGAAATATCATTAAGCTGCGGCATATCAATTAAATTGGACAGCAGCAATTTGGATTTTTTGATTGAATGTATTAGGGGGAATAAAATACATGTTAAGGATATATTCGGAGCTGCTGGTGTTGGAGCTTCAAGAAAAATAAAGAAGTTAGATATATAGATCTGCCTTAAAATAGTTTTTATGAAATATTTTTTTCTTATCGCAGCGGTGGATTAAATCTAAATTGTGAATTGTAGTAAAATATTATATAAATAGCTATAAATATGTTAGAATATTATATTAATAACTAATATAAAGGGAGATATTTATGACTTTAAAAACAAAAAGATTTGTTACTGTTATGATAATAATAAATATGTGCATTATATTTACAATGGGAACTTTGTATTATCAATACAAATCATTAAATAAGAAAAATAAAGCGCTTGATATTGTAATGGTGAGAGAAATGGATTTCAATAAAAATGATTTTGTGGAAGTAAAAAATGTTATTCCGGATATAAATGTGGAACTTAGATATGCATCAGAAAACAATATAACAGGGAAGATACTTTATTCTGATAACAGGGCATTTTTAAGATATGGAACTGCTGTTAAACTTAAAGGTGCCCAGGAAGATTTAAGTAAAATGGGATATAGTATAAGGATATGGGATGCATATAGACCTAGGGAGGTCCAATGGAGCTTATGGAAGGTAGTCCCTGATACAAGATACATAGTAAATCCCAAAACTGGCTCTGTACATTCAAGGGGTGCAGCAGTAGATGTCACTGTTGTAGATAAAAACGGAAAAGAGTTGGACATGCCCACAGATTTTGATGAGTTTGGATCTAAAAGTGAAAGAGAGTATAAGGGTGCAAGTGAAATTGAGAAAAAGAATGCTCAAATGTTAGAAGAAATAATGGTTAAGAATGGATTTAACAGTGTGTTTACTGAATGGTGGCATTTTAATGATACAGAATGGAAGAGCTATGGGCTTATTGACAAGGTTTATGAAAATAATTCCGAAAAAAAATATAGTCTTAATATGCAAGGGGTAAAAAATTATTCTACGGAGAATATAAGCTTTTCAACATTTATAAAGGATAAGATCGAAAACTTTAATATGGGGAATATAAAAGTTTGGATTAAATATAAGGCTGCAGATATAAAAAACTTATTTAATAAGTATACAGCGGAAGAATGAATTGGGTTCTAGAAAAGCGGAAGGGACTGATTAGCAATTTAAAATCATTAATGAACAAATCGCAGCGGAGATAAGAAAAATATATGGAATGAACATCTTTGCAAACGGGAAAGTGAATGGAATATATTTTTCTTATCGTAGCGGTGTATTAAATCTAAATTATGAATTACAGATTGTATGTAAATCCCTTAGTGCGATAGCTCCTTTTGGAAGTAGATAAAATTTGCTATAAAGGGTATACTTTTTAGAAAAAAGTGGAATTATTAAGTTAAAGGAGGATCAAAGTAACTTGAATTGGGGTGCATGGTCTAAGTATTTTTATATGGTTATTGAGATATTACTTATAATACTTTGCACAAAGATATTTTTAGATGTTTTAAAAAAAATAATAACAAAGGTGGAAGCTAAAAACAGTGATAAAAATGATAATAAAAATGCAGTAATTGAGCTTATAAAATATTTATTAACCTTTGCAGCATATATATTAGCTATAGTATTAATTTTAGGGGCAGTAGGCGTGGACACAAAAGATATAGCAAACTTTTTAACTAAAGAAAGTCAGGGACCTTTTAAATTTGTTCTTGCTGCAATAAAAATAATAATCATATTTGTACTTACTAAAATTCTTATTAGAGTACTTAGTGTAGTAATAGATAATTTTTTTGAAAAACAAAAAAAATTAAAATATGGAATGAGTGAAAAAAAAGCTGATACTTTACAAGAGCTTTTAAAAAATACACTTAGATATCTTTTATACTTTATATCGTTGCTTTTAATGTTAGAGCAAACAGAACTTGGAACAAAAACACTGATTGCAATTACAGGCGCCATTGGTGTTGCAGTAGGATTTGGTGCTCAGGGTTTTATAAAAGATGTAATTTCTGGTTTTTTAATCATTTTTGAAGACCAATTTGCTGTTGGAGACTATATATCAATTGATGGAATGAGTGGAACGGTTGAAACAATTGGTCTTAGAATAACAAAAATTCGTGATTTCTCTGGTGATCTGTACATAATACCTAATGGAAGTATACAAAAGGTTACAAATAAGTCAAGAGGAAACATGAGGGCACTTGTAGATGTAGATGTAGCTTATACTGAGAATACAGATAAGGTCATGGAAGTATTAAATAAAACATGTGATATAATGAAAAGGGATTTTAAAGAAGATATTGTTGAGGGGCCAAGTGTACTTGGAATTACAAAATTAGGGGAATCAGGTTTTACTGTTAGAATATTTGCAATGACAAAATCTATGAAGCAGGGGAATATAGAAAATGAACTTAGAAAAAGGATTAAATGTAATTTTGATAAAGAAGGAATACAAATGGCATACCCAACAAGAATAATAATTAATGGGGATGATGAAAAGAATGGTAAAGGAGTTTAATTTGGGGGATATAGTACAGACAAAGAAGACTCATCCTTGCGGCAGTAATAATTGGGAAATTATAAGGGTTGGAGCAGATATTAAAATTAAATGCATGGGCTGCGGTAGGATAATAATGATGCCCAGATCGAAATTCGAAAAAGTCGCAAAAAAAATAGTAAAAAATTCACAAGGGGATAACAACGATAGTGTTGATATATAAATAAATTTATGGTAAAATAGGAACGTTATGATCCCTGCTCAATTAAATTTGAGCCGTAAGTCCAAAGGGAGGAGGTGAAAGCCGTGAAGAAATATGAAACATTGGTTGTTTTAAATCCTAATCTTACAGAAGAGGAAGTTAAGGCAGTAGAGGAAAAGGTTAAGGAAGTAATCGTAAACGGCGGTGGAGTTGTTGAAAACGTTGATGAATGGGGTAAGAGAAAACTTGCATATGAAATTGACCACATTAACGAAGGATACTATGTACTTATAAACTTCAGCGCAGGTCCAGACTTACCTAAGGAACTTGATAGAATCCTGAGAATTTCTGATAAGGTTATAAGACACATCGTTGTTAAACTTGATTAATTTTTAGGTGGTGTTTTATATATGTTAAACAAAGTTGTTTTAATTGGAAGGCTTACAAAGGATCCAGAGCTAAAATTTACACCAGGATCAGGTGTTGCTGTGGCATCTTTTACTTTAGCTGTAGAAAGAAACTTTGTTAATCAAAGTGGTCAAAGGGAAGCAGACTTCATACCTATAATTTGTTGGAGAAAGCTTGCTGAAAATGTAGCAAATAATCTTGGCAAAGGAAGATTAGTTGCAGTTTCAGGGAGAATTCAAACTAGGTCATATCAAGCTCAGGATGGAAGCAGAAGGTATGTTACTGAAATAATAGCTGATGAAGTTCAATTCCTTGATTGGCCAAAGGATGGAAATGGGAATAGACAATCGAATAATCCTGAGGCGGGAGTTGGCACCACAAACGATGATGTTGGTTTTATGCCTGTTGATGGAGAAGAAGAGGTTCCATTTTAATTTATTAGGTAAGGAGGGATAAAATGGCAGCTCCAAAAAAACAAATGAGACAAAGAAAAGCTAAAAAAAGAGTTTGTTCTTTCTGCATGGATAAGAATCAGACTATAGATTATAAAGATGTAGCAAAGCTTAGGAAGTATATAACAGAAAGAGGGAAGATCCTTCCAAGAAGGATTTCAGGAAATTGTGCAAAACATCAAAGAGAGCTCACAGTGGCTATAAAGAGAGCAAGGAATGTAGCTTTACTTCCATATACAACAGAGTAGCAGTAAGAAAAGTGCCTTAAGGCACTTTTTTCTTATCATAAAATCGTAGGGAACGGTCTTGACCGTTCCGTTGATGAACAAGCAGAATCTAGGAGAGCAAAGCGGTGCCAACACCCAGTAACAATTTCATTCTATAGCATTTGCAGGATGATCAGAATTTAGGGGCGGAGCGGTCAAGACCGCTCCCTACGGCTTGTCTGGCATTTTAATCCTTAGAACATCTTTGCAAACGGAAAAGTGAATGGAATATATTTTTCTTATCGCAGCGGCGGATTAAATCTAAATTATGAATTGAAGTTACGGGTAAATATACTTGTAAAATAATTAAGTATGATGTAGCATTACAGTAGAGGAATGTATAGATTTTAGGGGTTGGAGGTGTACTCCATGAATAATGATGATTTTGATATAATGGGGAATGTAAGGCTTATTGAAAATTATAAAACCTATATGCTTTCATCTGTAGCAGATTTATTTGTTACTATGTCAAAAGGAAATCGTGCCAGTATGGATGATATAAAAGATGAAATATCTGAAATTATAATACTTTCTTATCTGTTATCTAAAAGGCTTAATATAGAATATTCAGAAATTGACGATAGAATTATTAAAAAATTGAAATTAGGCGTTGTGGAAGACAATAGTGTTGAGAAGGAATATGGTGATTATTCCAAGCTTATTCATTACATTAAAAATGAACGGGTAAAATAGGGGGAGTCAAATGAAAAATAACATAAAACTTAATCCGCTTGTTGAATCTGCAATGTTTGCGGCATTAGCAGTTATAGTAATTATTGCAACTACCTATCTTCCTGCATTTTATTTTATTGGTATAATAGTTCTCCCATTACCTTTTGCTTTTGTATATATTAAACATAATTTTAAATATGCTGCGCTAGCATTAGCTACAGCAATTTTAATATCTATTCCTTTTGGAGACTTATTTACTGCAATAAGCCTTGGTTTGACTTATGGAATAGTTGGAATTGTTATGGTTTATTGCTTTAAAAATGATGAATCTGTATTGAATACAATTATTTTTATGGCTGTGGTTGTATTCTTATCAACAATTTTAGTTTATAAAATTTCAGTTTTAATTACAGGTAAAGATGTACTTCAGGTTACTGCAAAAGAAATAAGTAACATTATCCAAAAGTATAAAGGGGTTTATGAAAGTCACGGTGCTTCATCAAGTAAAATAAACACTTTACTTGATGAAAATAATATGGTTTACATTATGAAAATGATTATGCCGGGAACAACGTTTGTTTTTTCAATAGTTTCTACCTATTTTAGCTATAGATTTTCTACGTCAATATTTAAAAAATTTAATTATACACTAAAAGAAGTAAAACCAATATCAAATTGGTATCTTGAACCGCAAATATCGATAGTTCTTTTGATTTTTGTGACAATTTCTTTTATACTTGCAGCTGTAAAAGGAGAAAGAGGAGATATATATATCTATAATTCGTTTTTGATTTTTACATTTGCATTTAGTATGACAGGACTTGGTGTAATAAGTTTTCTTTTTGAAAGAACGAAAATGAAAAATGTTTATAAAAACATACTTCTTATTATAATATTATTATCACCTCTTAATAATATATTATTTTTTGTAGGAATGACTGATTATATTTTTGATTTTAGGAAGTTAGATCCAAGAAGAAAAAGATATAAATAATTTTATCTCCTTTAATAGATGGAGGTTTTTCAATGGACAATAAATTTAAAAATTTTTTTCCTAATACAAAAGTTTATATGCTTATTATAGCTGTACTTTTGGCTATAATTTTTAATTATAATAAACCTGTTGGTATTATTGGGTTAGTTGTATATGGGATTTTAATAATATATAATTTAAAAGATAGCCATACAAGAGATGATGAAATTTCGAGAATTCTTGAGGATATTACTACAAATATTGACATTGCAGGGAAGAGTACTTTATCTAAAATACCCCTGCCTCTTGCTATTGTAGATAATAGGGGTGAGATTCTTTGGGCAAATAGTTATTTTGTTGGAATAACATCAAACAAGATTTTTGGACAAAATATAAATACTTTGATTGCAGATTTTGATTCTAATAAAATAATAAATAAAAAAATAAATTGCTATAATAAGGTAACTATAAACAACGAGTATTTTGATGTACTTATCAATCCTATAGAAGTAAATAGTGAAAAACAAGTAAAAAATTATATCATTCTTTTATATTTTATAAATAAAACCCAATATTATAATATTTATAACACTTATAATGATGAAAAACCTATTATTGCTTTAATAGAAGTAGATAATTATGATGAGGTTTTAAAAAGTACAAGTGAAGAGGATAGGCCAATATTAATTGCTGAAATAGAAAAACATATTAATGCTTTTTCAGCTTCAGTAGATGGTCTTATTAAAAAATACGATGATAATAAATATATAATGATTTTTGAAAACAAGTACCTTGATACTTTAGTAGAAAAGAAATTTGATATTTTAGACGATTTAAGAGATATTTATTTTGGGAATAGAATTCCTGCCACACTAAGTATAGGAATAGGTAAGAATGGCAATGCCTTAGGAAAAACAAGTGATTTTGCAGCAGCAGCAAAGGATTTAGCTCTTGGCAGGGGTGGAGATCAGGTAGTTATAAAGGATGGAGATAAATTATTTTTCTATGGAGGTAAAACCAAGGAAGTTGAAAAGAGAACAAAAGTTAAGGCCAGAGTAGTAGCCCATGCTATATCAGAGCTTATAGATCAAAGTTCTGAAGTTATAATCATGGGACATGAGAGCCCAGACATAGACTGTATTGGCTCATGTCTTGGAATGTATAGAGGCTGCACAGAAAGAGGAAAACCAGCGCATATTCTATTGAATCGCTCTAATGATTCAATAGAAAAGCTTCTTATAAAGTTAAAGGAAGTTGGGGAATACAATGGTATATTTATAGATAACGAAGAAGCATCTGAAAGAGCAATTAACAATCCCCTGTTAATTATAATGGATGTTCATAGAAAAAGTTTTGTTGAGTTTCCTGAGCTCCTCGATATGGTTAGCAATATAGTAGTGATAGATCATCATAGAAAGAGTGCGGATTTTATTGATAACGCAGTTATATCCTATATAGAACCTTATGCTTCTTCAACTTGTGAGCTTACTACAGAAATAATTCAGTACCTTACAGAAAAGCCAAAACTTCGTGAAATTGAAGCCCAGGCACTTATGGCTGGAATTTATGTGGATACAAAGAATTTCACGTTTAAAACAGGAGTTAGGACATTTGAAGCAGCAGGTTTTTTAAAAAGGCTTGGGGCGGATTCAGTTGAAGTCAGAAAATTATTTTCTGATGATTTTGATACCTATGTTGAGAGAAGTAAATTGGTTTCAAATGCAGTTATTGAAAACGGAATTGCAATAGCAGTTCATAAGGGAAAGGTTAAAAATACATTAATCATACCCCAAGCTGCAGATGAGCTTTTAAAAATCAATGGGATAGAAGCTTCTTTTGTCATTGCAGAAGTTGGCAGCGATGTGGTAATAAGCGGAAGATCCCTTGGATCAATAAATGTCCAGCTTATTTTGGAGAGTATAGGCGGAGGCGGACATATGACCATTGCAGGAGCAAAGCTTGTTAATACACCTATAGCTGATGGACTTAGTATGCTTAAAGAATCTATATATAAATATCTTAAGGAGAGTGACAAGAAATGAAAATAATATTACTAAATGACGTAAAAGGCATTGGAAAAAAGGGAGAAATAAAAAATGTCTCCGATGGTTATGCAAGGAATTTCTTGCTTCCTAAAAAAATAGCTATGGAAGCAACAGAAGGTAATATTAAATTAAGAAAATCACAAATTGAATTGGAAAATAAAAGGAAAGCAGAAGAAGCTAAAAAAGCTTCTGAAACAGCAAAAAAGCTTTCTAATATAACAGTTAATATAGTAGCTAAAACTGGGGAAAATGGGAAGCTATTTGGTTCTATAACTGCAAAGGATATAGCTGAAAAGTTAAATGAACAAACTGGTATAGATGTTGATAAGAAAAAAATTGTTCTTCCTGAACCAATAAAGGAAGCAGGTAAATATGAGGTTGAAGTTAAGATATATTCTGAGATATCAGGAAAATTAACAGTTGAAGTTGTTGAAGGTTAATGTTTACTAATTTAAAGGTTAGGTGGTGTGACTTTGGACAGTTTAAGGGTTCTTCCAAATAATATTGAAGCTGAACAATCAGTTTTAGGTTCCATAATTGCAGATAATACTGTTATAGGTGAAGTGTCACAGATATTAAATGGGGATGAGTTTTATAGGGAATCTCACAAAATTCTTTATAGGACTATGATGGAACTGTTTGAGAGAGATGAGCCTATAGATATTGTTACATTGGTTGATACATTAAGGACTAAGGGAGAGCTTGAAACCGTCGGAGGGGTATCATATCTTTCAGATCTTGCGATGTCAGTACCATCTACTGCTAATGTTAAAGCTTATGCTAAAATTGTTCAGGACAAGTATGCTTTGAGGCGCCTTATAGAGGCTTCTAATAATCTTATAGAAAACTGTTATAACAAACAGGATGATGTAGATGATATATTGAATATAGCAGAGAAAAGCATATTTGATATTTCACAAAAAAATAATCACAATGATTTTGAGCATTTAAGTACTATAATAGCAAGAAGTTTTGATGAAATAGAAAAGATATGTAAGAACAAGGGGGAATTAACTGGAATTCCTTCTGGATTTACTGATCTTGATAGTAAAACTTCAGGATTTCAAAATGGAGATATGATACTTGTAGCAGCAAGGCCTTCTATGGGGAAGACAGCTTTTGCACTTAATGTTGCAAGCTATGCAGCTTTAAGAGCAGGAAAGAGTGTGGCTATATTCAGTCTTGAAATGTCAAAGATTCAGCTTGCTTATAGAATGCTTTGTGCAGAAGCAAATATAGACATGCAGAAGCTAAGAACAGGTGATTTAAATGATGAAGACTGGATTAGACTTGCAAGAGCAGCAGGTCCCATGGCAGGAAGTAAAATATTTATAGATGATACTGCTGCAGCTTCGGTTACTGAAATAAGATCCAAATGCAGAAAGCTAAAGATAGAGCATGGGCTAGATCTTATAATTATTGACTATATGCAGCTTATGTCTTCAAACAAAAGAGCTGAAAACAGGCAGCAGGAAGTATCTGAAATATCAAGATCCTTAAAGGCTTTAGCAAAAGAAATGAATGCTCCTGTTATTGCATTATCACAGCTGTCCCGTGCACCTGAAATAAGAGCAGATCACAGACCAATATTATCAGATCTTAGAGAATCTGGTTCTATTGAGCAGGATGCTGATGTTGTAATGTTTTTATACAGGGATGATTATTATAATAAGGATACGGATAAAAAAAATATTTCCGAGGTAATAATTGCAAAGCAAAGGAATGGCCCTACAGGCACAGTAGAGCTTGCATGGGTTGGACAGTATACCAAGTTTGGAAATCTTGATAGATATCATAATGAATAATTTACTGCAAATAATCCGGAAGAAAAGCTTCCGGATTATTTACCTTCAAGACTTCACCGTCTATTCTGTAATTTAGATTTAATACACCGCTGCGATAAGAAAAATATATTCCATTCACTTGCCCGTTTGCAAAGATGTTCTAAGGATTAATAAAATGGTAGGGAACGGTCTTGACCGTTCCGTTGATGAACGAGCGAAATCTATGAGAGCAGAACGGTGCCAACACCCAGTAACAATTTTATTTTGTGGCATTTGCAGGACGATCAGAATTTGGGAGGGCGGAACGGTCAAGACCGTTCCCTACAGCTTATCTGGTGCTTTAATCCTTAGAACATCTGTTGACAACGCTTAAACCTGTAGTAAAATTATATTATATGCTTCATTAGCGCAGTTGGTAGCGCAACTGATTCGTAATCAGTAGGTCGGCAGTTCGAGTCTGCCATGGAGCTTTAAAGGGAAGCCTTGTAGAATCTATATTCTATGAGGCCTTTCTTTTTTACTATAAGTTTACATAACTACAAATTGGGGACCGATTGGGGACAGTATTTATTCTGTCTTGATGGCTTCGAGGGCACTTAGTTTCATGGCTCTTTTGGCTGGGGAGTATCCAGAAATAAGGCCTATCATTGTGGAAAACGCAAGTGCAAACAGGGCAAGCCATATAGGTATTATTGAAAGCTTTGCACCTTCGCTGGTAGGACCTACAAATTTAGAAAAGTTTTTGCCGAAGAAGTTAAGTATAAATGAAATAATATAGCTGAAGATAATACCAAAAACTCCTCCCAAAAAACCTATCACCCCAGATTCAAAAAGAAATAATTTCTTTATATCTTTAAGTGATGCGCCAATAACTTTCATTATGCCTATTTCTCTTGTCCTTTCGTATATGGACATAACCATTGTATTTGTAATCCCTATTGCAGCAACAAGAAGCGATATAGCTCCTATTCCTCCAAGTATCACTTGGAGAGTATTTGACGTTTTCTCAAGTTGATTGAGATAATCATTTAAACTGTAAGTAGTGAATCCCATATCCTTAATTTTTTGCTGAACATCTTTTACATCCTTTGAATTTTTAACCTTAACAAGAGCTTGAGAATAACCGCTTTCTTCTCTTTGACGCATTTTTGATGAGCTGTCGCTTTTGCTTTCATTTTTTTTATTATCTTTAATAATTTTTTTAAGCTCATTTATATTCATATATGCATAATAGTCTTTTTCTTGATTGCTTTCTTTTAAAATGCCTACTCCTTTAACTTTATACAGCTTTGAAGGAGTTTTAGGCTTATTTTGTTCATAAGGTGCAACTCTTTCATTATAGGACATATCAAAAGTTAAAGACATATTATCCTTTAGAACATCAACTTTTGGTTTTTGCCCATTCTTTGGAGGACCATAATCGTAATATCTGTTTGCAGACTTTGGATCCATAAAATTAAAAGGAATGGTACTTCCAAATACAATAGTTGCCCCATCATTTTTTTCTAAAAGTCTTCCCTCGGATATTTCCATATCAAGACATTTCATAGTTTCAGGATAAATTCCTCTTATGGGGACATTAGCTGTATATTTACCTGAAACTAATTTTATATAAGATTCAAGGATTGGCGTTACAGCCTCTACGCCTAAAATTTTACCAAAAGATGCTACAGCAGAATCATCAAGGGATTTAAATTTTTGATTTCCACCATCAGGACCGCCTCTCCCTCCAGGCATAACAGTTATTACAGTTAAATTTCCCATTTTATCTAAATCATTTTGAAAGCTGTATCTTATTCCATAGCCAAGGGACATCATTATAATAATAGAAGCTGTTCCAATTACAACTCCAAGAATCGTTAAAAATGTTCTAAGCTTTCTTCTTTTTAAGCTTTGAAGGCCCATAAGAATAAGATCTAATTTATTCATCGAAGGTCAAACCACCCTTCTTTTTCTTGATTTTCTTCCTGATGATAACTAAGGCTGTAATGGCGGCAGCGGCCCCTAAGCCTATATATATCCACTGCTTTCTACCAAGTTTTTTATTATTTTGTGGTTTCATTGCTTCTGGTGGAATTCCTTCTGGCATCGGTGGACTTTCAAGAACATTCATAGTGAAATCCTTCTTTATTTCTATGGGCTTTCCTGTGGGATCTTCAAAAGATATAGTAATAAATCCGCTTAAGTCTCCAGCAGTTTTTGGAATAATGCTGGATTCAAAATATTCATTACCTCCTATATCAAAATTGCCTACAAAATATTTTCCATTTTGCTTTTCAAAATCTCCATTTATAGTGACCATTAAATTTCTAAGCATCACTTTGCCCATATTGAAAAATTCAAGAGAAACTGGTGTTGGCTGTCCTACATAAGCTTCAGGAGGAAAAGATATTTCCCCTGTTTCAAGTCTAACTTGCTGATTTACAGGGATTCCTATTATTTCTGAAGCTTTAAATTCATTCTTATCTGCATCTTCATATTCAAAATTTGCAGTTAAATTATAAGTCCTTGCTTTTGCATCGGGGATTGTAAAAAATTCCAAGGATTTACTTATACTTTCTTTTGGACCAATTGAATCAATAAATATTGTATTGCTGCTGTTTACAGGAGTGAAAATATTTCCGCTTTCACTGGCATCCGTCATGGTGAAATATATTTTTATGTTTTGTATAGTTTTATCCTTATTTGTATTAAAGAAGTTAAGGTTTAATCGAAAGTTTTCACCTGCTTTAACTATTGAAGGATTGCAGTTATACTGCTGCAGAATAAGTTTTGGAACAGATTTATTATTGCCTGTAGAAGGTGAATCATTATTTATAACAGGGATAAAAAACTGCTGCTCTTCGGATACATCTTTTCCGCTTGGATCTTTATAGTCTATTTTAAGAGTAAGCCCATAGCTTCCTGTAGTCATTTTTGAGGCAGCATTTAAAGTGAAATTAATTGGTACAGTGCCAGTCCCATAAAACTTTTTAAAAGCCTTTACATTAGTACCGCCTACAACAGTAAATCCATCATCTTTTAACCCTACAAGGCTTACACTGACGTTATTTGCATCAAGGCTTCCACTATTATATAAGGATATGCTTATATCAACATTTTCACCTGCATTCACGCTTTGAGGATTTATATCAATATTATTTATTGTAAAGTAGGGACTTGTGCTTCTATTTATTACTTTTATAAATATATTTTCAGCAGGTATACCCTTTGAAGAATCATAAACGTCCCCCGAATAATTAGAATATGAAAGATTAAGTTTAATAGGATAAATTTTTCCTTGAGCATTTGAATCTACATCAAACTTAAAATTAACAGCTGCGGATTTCCCTGGAGCTAAATTCCCTATAGACTGGGATAAGGTAAAACTATCTACAGCAAAAGGGCTGCCGCTTTCAAGTTCCGGGGTAATTTTTATATTATTTGCCGCATAGGAACTAACATTTTTTATTGTTACTGGAACTGTAACTGTATTTCCTGCAGTAGCAGTTGGAGCTTCCGAGCTTACAATTGAAAGCTTTGGTGCATATTTAGAAGTATCAACAGGTACTGATGGTGTATTATCATCTGGTGATGGCGGGATAGCATTTACACCAACAAAGGTGCTAATAACATTATCATCATGCTTTATTGATATTGGTATTTTTTTGCTTGAACCACCATCATAAACAAGGGTAAAAGTTACAGTACCTTTGTTGGTTTTAGGTGTACCCCAGTCAATGGTCTTTATTGAACCTGAATTTTTAGGATAAAAGCTGCCATCCTTAATTTCTACAGTTCCATCAGTTATTTCTTCATTGGTTTTTACTAAAAACAATTTAAGCGTAAATGCTTGATTTGGATCTACTTGTGAAATAATATTATTATTTTCATCACGAATTTCATAATTATCAATAATTATATCAGCATTTGAAGTAGGCTTTTCTACTGGATCTCCTTCTGCATATGCATTTTGATTTGGTATGTATAAAATACTTAAAAGTAAAAATAAAATCAACAAACTACTACCTATTTTTTTCATTTACATCCCCCCTCATTACCTGAATATTTTGACTTTTCTTTTTCAATTTTCCCATCTCTTATGTATATGATTTTATCTGCATAAGATGATATTTCAATATCATGAGTTACTACAATAAGTGTTTGGTTGTTGCCTCTTGCCATATTAACCATAAGGTCCATAATTTCAAAGGTAGTTTTAGTATCAAGATTTCCTGTAGGTTCATCTGCAAAAACTATTTCAGGGTTCCCGATAAATGCTCTTGCAATACTTACTCTTTGCTGTTGACCGCCGCTCATTTCAGTAGGTTTATGTTTTATTCTGTCCCCAAGACCTACGGCTTTTAACATTTCAAAAGCTCTTTTATTTCTTATTTCTTTTTTTACACCGCCAAATTCCAGCGGAAGTGCAACATTTTCAAGAGCAGTAAGAGCGTTCATAAGATTGTATGATTGGAAAACAAAACCAACATGCTTTTGCCTAAACTTTGTAATTTGTTCCTCGTTCATCCTTTCAATATGATATCCATTTATAATAATTTCTCCTTTAGTGGGCTTCTCAAGCCCCGCCATCATATTTAAAAGAGTAGACTTACCAGAGCCGGATGTACCTAATAAACAGCATATTTCTCCTTTTTTTATTTGAAGATTTATGTTGTCCAGTGCGACAACTTTTTCCTCCCCCATTCTATAAACTTTTCTTAGATTTCGAATATCAATTACATTATCCATTCATCCTCCTCCCCCCACAAGATGAAATACCTATAAATACCATTTTTACTTATTATAATATATTGTACTAAATATATATATACAAAATGGTTACAAAAGTAAATTTTTCCAATAATCAAGTGAGTCTTAGAAGGACTGATCCAGGGGGCTGTTGCAAAATAGTATGATTATGACAAAAGCAAAGACAGTGGAGATAAGAAAAATATATGGAATGAACATAGAGTGAGCATTTAGATGTTCTTAGGGTTAAAATGACAGAGAAGCTTAGTGTATTTCGTTTGTTTGAGCGATAGCGAGTTTAACGAAATCACTTGGCTTGTCTGGCATTTTAATCCTTAGAACATCTTTGCAAACGGGAAAAGTGAATGGAATATATTTTTCTTATCGGAACGGTCATATTATAATAAATATTCTTATTACTAACCTTATTGGTCTTAAAATATTTCAGGAAAAACTATTTTATAACAGCTACATCGGATAAATAAAAATGCTTATAGTAAACAATTTATTTACTATAAGCATTTCAATTAAGTTTTGTTATAATTACAATATTTTATTTGTCTTTTTTTCTCAAGAAAATATTTATAACTAAAAAAGCAACAACAACAACGCTTATTAATATAAAAACCAAGACATCCTGTGATGACATTTAAAAACCCCCTTTGAAATATATTTAATCATGTTTTAACCGATTTTTAAAAATTATAATAAGAGAATTAAAAAAATAAAAAAGTGAGGAGCTCAAAATGAGCTCCCCACCCCAGAAGCAGAATTCTCTTGAAAATGAATTAAAAATTCATCCAACCGAAAAAAGAATATTCAATTTGTTATTATTATAGCAAAGAATTGAAAAAAATTCAATTACGTTATCAATGGTTTCTATTTCAATATCTGTCTCAATTTTTAAAAATTGCATAAAAATT
>ENA-UOOI01001291-UOOI01001291.1-fermentation-metagenome-genome-assembly--contig:-NODE-1291-length-26843-cov-43.533560_pt1 | contig 26843 bp, 24 predicted proteins | sample MGYA00245779_ERZ724027 | MGnify/ENA primary metagenome ERZ724027 (study PRJEB28704, sample SAMN03018318) | fermentation metagenome | biome: anthropogenic terrestrial biome; feature: soil...
GCTCCCTCAAGGCGACTTTCCTATATTAACAAATCGTCTCCGCTTTGTCAACAACTATTTTCAATCTTTTAAACAATCTGCTGCGGTCGATGAAACTTTCTTGCGGAATATGAAGTCTACTGAAACTTCGCTATGCATCCTGTCTCACCCGCAGTACATAGTATTCTATCAAAAATCGCCGGGCTTTGCAAGTACTTTTCCTTCATCCTCTTGCTGCCCATTGTTTCATGTTCAATCTTTTGGCTTTGATCCTTCCGATAGCCTGTATTCGTTCCATTTTTTCTGAAGTTCAATCAAATGATTCTTCTCTTCCTTCATAAGCCTGCGAAATGCTGATTTTGCATCGACATACCTCGCATATATGGTCATTTCCGTATAAAAGAGAATGGAATCCTTTTCTGCCTGGATACCTGTTTTAAAAACATCCGAAATGCTCTGAAGCCCTTCCATTACCTCTTGCTGCCGTGCATCCGACGGAAAGATGGTATTCTCGGATACGGCCTGCAGATAAGCCGACACCTCCGGATCATACAGATAGGTATCATCAAATCCCTGTTTCTTTTCTGAAAGTTCAAGATAAATGCCACGAAATGTCCTGGCATGATCCCTTTCCTGATCCGCCAGATCCGTCAGCATCCTGCTTACATCGTCATTCGGTGCCAGCGACGTTGCCTGCCGGTAAAAACTTTCCCCGCGCTTTTCTATGTCTATCGCGACTTCCAGTGCTTCCAAATCATTAAAGTTGCTTTGTGCCATTCCGCTTCTCCCCTCTCCTTATACCAGCGACAACCCACAACAGGAAAATAGCTGCAGCAGGTGAATGCAGCCGGAATCAAAAAAACAGTCGTGGCAGACAAATGCCATGCCGCAACTGTTTTTTTGTCTGCGCAGTATCCTTCTGCATGGACAATGTCGAACGATCTCAATCCACAGGCTCAAACATATCCTTTTCCACTCCGCATTCCGGACATACCCAATCATCCGGCAGATCCTCAAAGGCGGTGCCGGGCTTGACCCCTGCGTCCGGGTCCCCTTCCTCAGGATCATAAATATAGCCACACACGGTACATTGATATTTCTTCATTCTGATTCCCCCCTTTTCATCCTTGATATTAATCTTAAATGTGCATCCCTAAATAATTTACCCCGTTCCTCAGTGGTAAAACAAAATTTTACTCGTTTTTATTTCTTTCCTGCATTTTTTTCGTTGCCTCAAAATAGGATGTCGATGAATTCCCGCTGTTGTTCTTCCGGGCTTCTTCGGAATCCCTGATATGGATCCTCGCTGCAAATTGATCCGGGCTCATCTTGTTTTCCCCGTCTTCCTCCGGATCCTCAGGCTTTTCTTCTTTCCGCTTTGCTCCTTTTCCTGCCTTTGTTTCCGCTTTCTCTTCTGCCCGTTTCTCCGCCTTTTTGGCCTCGGTTATCTTTACATTCAAAAATTCTATTTTGCTTTTCCGCCGGCGAATTTCCTCGCACAATTCATCCACAGTACCGGCATAGTTTTCTCCCTCATCGTATTCCATATATATCTGTTCCCCAATTTTTCGATAGGCTTTCCGTATGGCATCCTCCTGCTTCAGGATATCCATATTCCATCTTCCGACATCCAAAAGCTCCCCGGACTTCTCTCCCACTTGTCTGGCCACGTTATTCAGGGTTTTCCCCAGGTCATTGAAAAAATCCATAGATTTCACCCTTTCCAATCATCTGAACATAGTATGATCCACACTATATCGCATTATGCAATAACAGACAGACGAAAACGTATCGTTGCCGCAGAGGAACCGGCTTAAGCCAGTCCAACTTTCCGATAAACTTTATGAAGCGTTTTTTCAGCAATGCATCCTGCATCCTCTGCCCCTTTTTTCATAACATCGCACAGATAATCCTTTGAATCCATCAAATGCTGATAACGTTCCTGAATCGGTCGTAACGTCTCTGCCACCACTTCGCCCACTGCTGTTTTGAAATCGCCGTAGCCTTTTCCTTCAAATTCCCTTTCTGTTTCCTCCAGGCTTTTTTCGGTAACAGCAGAATAAATGGACATCAGATTGCTGATACCCGGCTTGTTTTCCTCATCGTACCGTACCACGGCTTCGGAATCAGTGACAGCACGCTTGAATTTCCGCACAATCGTATCCGGCGGATCCAGCAGGGAAATATAGGTGTTTGCATTTTCGGCAGATTTGGACATCTTGACAGCAGGGTCCTGCAGGTTCATGATCCTGGCACCCGTTTTGGGAATATATCCTTCCGGAATCCGGAATACATTGCCGTAAATCCCGTTAAAGCGGCCGGCAATGTCCCGGGCGATCTCCAGATGCTGCTTCTGATCATCCCCCACCGGAACAAGATCGGTCTGGTACAACAGAATATCAGCAGCCATCAGCACTGGATAGGTAAAAAGGCCTGCGTTGACATTATCGGAATGTTTTGCTGCCTTTTCCTTGAACTGTATCATCCTGCCCAGCTCTCCCACATAGGTATAACAGCTTAGAATCCAGCTTAACTCCGCATGAGCGCTGACATGGGACTGCATAAACAGAATATTGTGTTTTGTGTCAATGCCGCATGCCATGTATTGGGCAAGGAGGGACATCCTGCACTTCCGAAGCTCTGCCGGATCCCGGCGAATTGTCAGCGAATGCAGGTCCACAATACAATAAATACAGTCATATTCATCCTGAAGGGTGACCCAGTTCCGCAGGGCTCCCAAATAATTTCCAAGGGTAAGAATCCCGGTGGGCTGTGCACCGCTGAAAATCCTTTTCTTTCCCATCGTTCTGTCACATCCTTTTATTCTCTTTCCACCATTGTAACACGTCCTGCTTTTCTGATTCAAGCAGTTGCTGCCCTGTTGGGCAAGTTTTCAGGCAGGACGACAGAACGACAAGTGAGCATGCACAGCTGATGAAAGCCCAATAACAAATTGATACTCAAGAAAACCAATCATATGCCTTTACAATAACGCGAATTGAAGGAGCAAAATCAAAATCAGCCCCGGAATGCCCAAAAATCCCACGGTAAGCGCTGTAACGGGATTGATGGCGACCGTTATGCCGGTCAGACCGCCGGCCAGATTCAATACCCACAGTGCAACACCGCCGATCGCGCCATTCAGCAGAAAACGAAGCAGCCATTTCATTGGTACAAGAAGCAGCCATCCAACAAAGTAAAGCAGAACCAATCCCACGGCATAGGAAGCGACTACATTAAAAGGGATATCCAGTCCCATTTCACCACACCCTGTATCATACTATTTCTGTCAGGACCCATTATCTGTCCTGTCCAGTTATATATATGGAGAGGGTTCTGCTTTTATGACGGACAATCTTATTTACTCCGGGAAAAAGATCTGGTTCCCGGCCAGTCCTTCTTTTCGTGCCAGATTTAAAAGATATATATATTTTCTCTTCGCTGCTTCCTGCTTGAAAATAGCATAGTCCACCAACTCCGGATCACTGACATTTTCGAAATAGCTCTGGGCGGCATTCCATTCCTGACGGGCTGCGGTAACTTCTTCCAGCAGCTCCTTTCCATCCTCTGTCTGCCGTTCCTCCACATGAATGTCATTTCCCAATAAGGAAAGCAAATAATTTCTCATAAGCTCCACTCCCAATAAGTTTTTGCTTATAGTATTACCATATTATTCTGTGTATAAACTTGTTATACCTAATGAGCAAAAAGTTACATAAAAAACAGCCTGATGAAATTCACCAGGCTGCCGGGTTCCGGCTTACTGAATGTCGATTCATGTCGATTCTCTTCCCCCGGATCCGGACGGTTCGGCCTTCGGCACCGAAACCGTCCGGATCCCATCCCGATCTTCCGCTTTTACATTCTCAGACTTTGCTTCAACAGAAAAGGAAATGGTTTGGCTTTTGTCACATTTCCCTGCGCCCTTCCATTGCCTTGGACAAAGTTACCTCATCTGCATATTCCAGATCGCCGCCTATCGGGATACCGTGAGCAATGCGGGTTACACGGATCCCAAGAGGCTTGATCAGCCTGGAGATATAAACAGCCGTAGCTTCTCCCTCCACATCCGGGTTGGTCGCAAGGATCACTTCCCGGACTTCGCCGTCGTTGATCCGGGAAAGAAGCTCCCGGATGCGGATATCATCCGGTCCGATTCCCTCCATGGGCGATATGGTTCCATGAAGGACATGGTACACTCCCCGGTAATCGTGCATTTTTTCCATTGCCACAACATCCCTGGGATCCTTTACAACGCAGATAACCGATTTGTCCCTGTTGTTGCTGCTGCAGATGGCGCAGGGATCCCGATCGGTCATGTTGCAGCAAATGGAACAGTACCGGATCTCACTTCTGGCATGAAGTATGGCCTGCGTCAACGCCTGAACCTGCTCCTTCGGCATATTGACAATATGAAAGGCCAGACGGCGGGCGGACTTCCCGCCAATGCCCGGCAGCCTGGACAGCTCATTGATCAGGCGGGCAATCGGCTCAATATAATAACTCATGGACGACCCACCACTTTCCTGTCGTATTAAACCAGTCCTGAGGGCATACCCATTCCGCCGGTCAATTTGGACATTTCGCTCTGTGCCATCTCATCTGCTTTTCGAATTGCCTCATTGACTGCAGCCAGGATAAGGTCCTGAAGCATTTCGATATCCTCGGGATCCACTGCCTCCGGTTGAATTGTGATTTCAACAATCTCCTTTTTCCCATTGGCAACAACCGTGACCACTCCTCCGCCCGACGAAGCCTCCACTGTCTTTCCTTCCAGCTCCTGCTGCATCTTCACCATCTGTTCCTGCATCTTTTTTGCCTGCTTCATCAGGTTGTTCATGTTGCCCATGTTCATTCCACCTGGAAATCCGCCTTTTGCCATATTCCCTTCCTCCTTCTATAATCCTTGCATACTTGTTTTCCTGTCCATTCATTTGATACCATATCGTTTGTATCACAGTTTTGCTGTAATTTCAATCTTTCTTTTCCTATTTTTTCTCATCCACTATTTTTACCAGATCTTTTCCAAACACCCTGACCGCCTTTTGGACAATATCCTCCGCTGTGCCGGTTGGCTCTCCGGCATCTTCTTTCATCTGACACCGAAGCCGAACCTTACGCCCCGTTACCTTTTGGATCTGCTCCTCCAAAAATGCCCTGTTCTCCTCTTTCTCAACGGCAGCAATAAAAAATCCGGAGGTCGGGGGAAACTGCAGCGTAAAAACATTTTTTGCACTCATCCTGGGTTTCGCTTCTTTCAGAAGAGTATAAATGGCCATTCGCTCCCCTTTTATGTTCGCCAGTATTTCAGGCCAGGCCCATGCCGGATCCTTTTCCGCATCCGAACCGGAACCCGGTTCCACCTCCTGCGAATAAACTTCCCCTTTTGGCTGCCCATAGTCGGGCTCCATCCGGGCGCTCCTGTCAGAGGGCGTAGGCTCGCCTGCCCTCTCTTTTGCAGCCGGCTCCTCAGCGGATTCAGACTCCTCCGGGAGGGGACCTTTCCTGCTTTTGACCGGACTGCCCGTATCAGATGACCTCTGCTGCCCTGCCTTCTCCTCCTCAGCGGATTCAGACTCCTCCGGGATTTCTTTGCTTTCCTTTGCCAAATGGTCTGCCTGATGGCGCGTCTCTCCGGCAGAAGATAATGCATCCGGCAAGCCGGATTCCCCGGAGCCGGACGCCTGCCTCGAAATCCCTTCTCTTACCTGCCTTTCCAGTACTTCAATCCGGTCTGTCAGAGCCACAAGGGAATCCTCCTCCTGAGGCCGGCATAGTTTCACCGCCGCCAGTTCCAACAGTATTCTTGGCTGAGTGCTCCTCCTTAGCTCCGACTCCAGGGGAGCCAGCAGGTCCAGGGAGCGGATAAGCCGTGCTTCTCCTGCCTTTTTCGCCTGCTCCCTCAACCGCTCCAGAGTGGAGTCCTCCACATCCAGAAGCTTGTCGGGATCCTTGCAGAACTTCACGACCAGCAGGTCCCGGAGATGCTGCAGCAGTTCCCTCAGAAAGGCATTCAGATCCTTTCCATCCTCGACCAGCCAGTCGATGCAGCGCAGGATTCCTTCCACATCGCCTGATAAAACAGCATCCACTGCCTGAAAAAGAAAGCTCTGATCCGCAGTGCCCAGAACATTGAGAATGTCATCTTTGGTGATCCGGTCGCCGCAAAGCCCCATACATTGATCCAATAAGCTGAGGGCATCCCGCATGCCACCCTCTGCCCAGCGGGCAATAACGGAAAGCCCGCCTTCCTCCACCGTAACCTTCATTTGGCTGCAAATGGCCTTCATCCGTTCCACCATAACGCCTCCCGGAATCCGCCTGAAATCAAACCTCTGGCAGCGGGACAATACCGTAGCCGGGAGTTTGTGGGGCTCCGTGGTGGCCAGTATGAACACGACATGAGCGGGCGGCTCTTCCAATGTCTTGAGCAAGGCATTGAACGCACCCATCGACAGCATATGGACTTCATCTATGATATAGACCTTATATTTTCCGATGGTAGGAGGAAACCGTATCTTATCGCGCAGATCACGAATCTCATCCACCCCGTTGTTGGATGCGGCGTCGATCTCCACAATGTCCATATTGTTTTCCGAAGACAAATTGACGCAGGCCTCACATTTGCCGCAAGGACCATCCTCCGTGGGGGACATGCAGTTGATGGCCCGGGAAAATATCTTGGCCGTACTGGTTTTCCCGGTACCACGGGATCCGCAGAACAGGTATGCATGGGCAATATGCCCGCTGAACAACTGATTCTTCAACGTCTGGACAATGGTCTCCTGTCCCACCACATCCCGGAAAGTATCCGGACGCCACTGCCGGTAAAGTGCTGTATACATTGGCGTTACACCCGCCTTCCATGGAATTTGTTGATTCTCAACACAGGACAGTTCAATTATATCATAAGAAACCGGGAATTGTCAGGCAAAAAAAGCTTAACATAACAATACAAGCCATGAAAATCATGGCTTGTAAAAAATAATCGCTGTGCACCTACCTCTGATCTGAACCTATAAGCGGAAACCAAGCAGTTGACTCCAATCAGGCTTCCCTGCGGCACACGAAAATTTCCGCTTACTGCTGCTTCCTTCCGGATCTGACAGGTTTCACGGGTCTTCGTTGCGCAGGACCCAATCCTCTTCATCACTTACCGGGGTCCAGGACCTTACATGCTGCAAACCTCGAGCAGGAATTCAATCCCGCTATAGCGGGTTGCGGGTTACAGGGCACCGCTACCTCCCCATCTAGCACAGCAAACTTTTTGACTTTTAAAACTACAGATACTATCTTACTATGATACCTTCCAGAATACAAGTGGTTATTATTATCAGCCGTGACGATTGATACCAATCAAATCATCGTACCGGTTTTCCCATCCTCTGTTTCCAATCCGACTTGTATCTGGATTTTCCGAAAGCGGCTTTTTCCTTTTCCTCTTTCGACACGATTATTATAACACGACCCAAAGAAAATATGCATCCTCTTCAAAATAATTTCTATAGGTTGCAGACATGGGTTGTAGAATGGAAGAAAACCTGCTAACATGGAAACCGGAAAACAGGATTCTGCTCGGACAGAGAGCATAAAGCGCTTATGAGCTTACGAAATACGTAAAACAAAGCAGTCAAACGAAATTACACGCGGAAGGACCCTTATTATGAGCAAACACAATACGGTCATCGTCATCGGCGGCGGACCGGCAGGAATGATGGCAGCCGCCACAGCCGGCAGCCGAAACCTTGAGGTTACGCTGATTGAAAAAAATGAAAAGCTGGGAAAAAAGCTTTACCTGACGGGAAAGGGACGATGCAACGTCACCAATTACTCCGATCCGGAGCATCTCATTGCCAACGTTCCCACCAACGGAAAGTTCCTGTACAGTGCTTTCTCCGCTTTCAACAGCAAGGATCTGATCGCCTTGCTGAAGGATCTGGGGCTCACCACCAAAGTCGAACGGGGCAATCGGGTATTCCCGGTTTCGGATAAGTCTTCCGATGTGATCCGGGCTCTCGAAAAGAACCTGAACCGGTACCACGTGCGGCAGAAGCTGCACACGGAAGTAGAAAGAATCCTCGCTGAAAACGGTCATGTTACGGGAGTATTGCTGAAAAGCGGGAAAGTCCTGGCCTCAGACAGCGTGATTCTGGCAACCGGCGGCCTGTCCTATCCGACAACCGGTTCCACAGGGGACGGCTATCGGTTCGCGAAGGAGCTTGGACACACGGTGACGCCGCTCACTCCTTCCCTGGTACCTTTGGAAACCATGGAAAACTGGCCGAAAGACGCTCAGGGACTGTCCCTTAAAAACATTTCCCTTACCGTTCTGGATCAGCGCGGCAGGAACATCTTCCGGGATTTCGGGGAAATGATCTTCACCCACTTTGGCGTCTCCGGCCCGGTAATCCTCTCCGCCAGTTCCTATATGGGGAAAATGGAACCGGGGAAATACCAAATCCGGATCGACCTGAAGCCTGCCTTGTCCGAAGAGCAGCTGGATCATCGGATTCAGAGGGATTTTACAAAATATGCCCGCAAAAACCTGTCCAACGGACTGAATGATCTGCTGCCGCAAAAGCTGATTCCGGTTATCATCCGGCTTTCCGAAATTCCTCCTGACAAGCCCATTCATCAGATCACAAGGGAAGAGCGCCGGAACCTGGTCCGGCTGCTGAAGGGATTATCCCTTACCATACAGGGCTATCGTCCGATTCAGGAGGCCATCATCACCTCCGGCGGGGTGTCGGTGAAGGAAGTCCGTCCCGGTACCATGGAGTCCAGGCTGGTACAGGGCCTTTTCTTTGCCGGGGAAATTCTGGATACGGACGCCTATACCGGAGGCTTTAATCTGCAAATTGCCTTTTCCACAGGATATCTGGCCGGGGAAAGCTGCTGAACCCCGCGATTGGCCACTACCGAACCAGTTTTTTTACCATGGGAGCCCGCAGCCGGCCGGCAATCGGCATATTGGATCCAAGCAGCGGACGGGCATAGGACCGAAAGGCTTCCGTTACATGATTGGCTTCTTCATTGATGAAGGCATCGGGCATGCACCGGGTCAATGCCGCAATCTGCCCGATATCCGTCAGACGATAATCCACGGCATAGTCGCCCACCCTCTGGATCGTAATGGAACCGTCCATATCGTGGAGAATGGCATATTGGGCTGCCTTTTCCCCGACTTCCCTGGCTTCTGCCCGGTCCGTATCTGATACGCTTCCCAGGAACGATCTCTGCAGATATCCGAAGGTATCCGCGCGGACCCGTTTGATATGAAATTTATTCTTGATGTAAGTCGCCAGTATATCCCCCAGTATGCCGGATCCGGAGAGCTGAACATTGCCATATGCGTCTCTTTCCACCTTGTTTGCATACTTTATCATGATCGGCTGGCCATTTTCGTCCTGCACCCCTTCGGATGCGGCGATCACGCAACGCCCATACTTATCATAAACATTCTTGACATCGGAAAGAAACTGACTCATGTGGAAAGGCCGCTCCGGCAGATAGATCAGATGAGGACCGTCGTCGGGGAAACGCTGGGCCATAGCTGAGGCAGCCGTCAGAAATCCCGCGTGCCGGCCCATGACAACACCGATATATACCCCTTTCAGCGCCCGATTGTCCAGGTTCGCCCCCATGAAACACTGCGTAACAAATCTTGCGGCAGAACCATAACCGGGAGTATGATCGTTTCCCATCAGATCATTGTCAATGGTCTTGGGAATATGCACCGTGCGAAAATCATATCCGACCTTTCCGGCCTCTTCACTTACAATGCGTACCGTATCGGAGGAATCATTCCCTCCAATATAGAAGAAATACCGGATATCATGGGCACGCATCACCTCAAACATCTGCTTGCAGTAAGCCTCGTCGGGCTTATCCCTGGTGGATCCCAAGGCAGAGGACGGAGTATTGGCAATCTCCTCCAGGTTCCGTTCTGTTTCCTGGGTCAGATCAACAAACCTCTCGTCAACAATTCCGGACACACCGTTCAGTGCGCCGTATATCTTGGTAATCTGTGGGTATCTGCGGGCTTCCAGAATAATACCCACCAAGGATTGATTGATGACAGCAGTCGGGCCGCCACCTTGAGCGATTAGTACTTTGCCTTCCAGTTTCATGCTTCTCCTCCTTAATCAGGTATATATTGAAATGAGTCCTACAACAGCGTCGCTGGTTCGGAATCCATCATTCCCTGATTGAATGCTACCATTTGTTACCATTTCAAACTACCATGGATTATTTTGCCTTGTCACTATCCGATTTCATGGAACTGCTTACCGAGCCATTCCAAACATAGCGGCATCCACCTGGCTGTATGGTCATTGATGAGAGAAGGATTTCCCACTGCCGTCTCCTTATCACAAAGGGACAGGCCATGCGGCCCTTCCGGAAAGACATGAAGTTCAAACGGAATTCCCTGCTGATTCAATGCCCGCGCAAAACACAGGGAATTCTCCACCGGAACGGCCTGGTCGCTGAAAGTATGCCAAAGGAAACTTGGTGGGGTACTTTTATTAACCTGAAATTCAAGGGACATTTTATTCCATAGTTCCTCCGGCGCATGCTCCCCAAGCAAATTGACAAAGGAACCCCTGTGTGCGTGTTCCCCGGAGGTAATAACGGGATAACCCAGAATCAGGGCGTCGGGTTTATTTATGCCTTTCGGCATTCCAATGGCAGCCTGAAGCTCCGGACTCCCCCAGAAAACTCCCAGGCTTGCGGCGAGATGCCCACCGGCAGAGAATCCGCACACAGCAATCCGATCCGGATCCAGGTTCCATTTTGCCGCGTTCTCCCGGATCAGCCACATTGCCCGGGAGAGATCCAGCAAAGGCTCCGGATGTCTTGCAGACGGCGCAACGCGGTATCTTAAAATAAATGCGTCAAAGCCTGCCGCAAGAAACCGCATGGCCACCGGCTCGGCTTCGCGATCGGACACAAACTGATAGGCGCCGCCGGGACAGATCAGAACGGATGCTCTTTTTGGCCGGAAATTCGATCTTGCAATGCCGTCCAGCAGGTAAGTTGTCAGGGTCGGCTGGCTGGCATTGCTGTGATCCTGCGCATAATCGGTACCGTCCCATATTTTTATCATTTGATTTTGCATTGTTTCCCTCTTCCCCGTTTATCCCAATTGGATCCCATCTATTACCAATCGGATCCCACCTATTCCTAATCGGATATCATCTATAAACAACCTCTTAATGCCATACCTTTCAATATTATTGCTTTTTTGCTTATCCAATGAATATTTCTGAATGAATTCTGCCCTGTCCTATATTAGTATTCCGATTCTTTCTGTCCTATGCTTTTCCCATGGCCATTTCCTCTTCCCGGTAAGGCTGAATCAGGGATTTTAACAAGGAATAATCCCGTATCCCATTATCCAGCCAGGTATCCTCCCGCTCCCTCGGTAAAATCACGGGCATCCGGTCATGGATCGGGAAAATCAGAGGATTGGGTGTCGTGGTAAGTATGGAAAAAGCCGGATAGGAGTCTCCGTTCCGGTCAAGAAAATCTTCGTAAATCCCCGCTATGGAAAAAATGGGAGCCTGCTTCATGTGAATCCGATATTTTGTACTTTCCCTTCCGGCCCGCCTCCACTCAAAAAAGGCATTGGCCGGCACAAGACAGCGTTTCTGACGAAATGCCCTTCGGAACATGGGCTTATAGTCCACCGTTTCTCCACGGGAGTTGATAATCAGACCTTTCCCATTGGGAGAAGCGAATCCCCATTTCATAGGGACCAGTTCCTTTCCTGTCCGGTTTATGACAACCGGTACCGTGTTGGATGGGAAAATCTCCGACGTATGCGCCGGCGCCCGCGATGCATCCCACCCTTTGACAATCCCATAGTATTGCAGGATTTCTTCAATATCCGCATCAAGCTGATATCTGCCGCACATTTCCAGATTCACTCCTTCTGACAACCTGTCCGGTCCCTTTGATTATTTTATTGATCCTATATACTATATCACAATTTAAAATGTACTTCCATGCCGGAAAAGCGGTCGGCGGGTTAAGATATTGTGCACAGTCTCTCCAGTGCCTGTTGAAACCGGGAATCATCCAAAGGGCTTCGTTTGGACGGCCCGGAATGCCTGCCGCCGGCCCTTCGGATTTTGGCATTCACATGCCGTTCCAGCAGCAGGCGATCCATATTGTTTTTCGTATAAATCATCCCGCCGGGATGTACGGCACTGGCGCCTCTGGCGAGCACCATGGCAGCCAGACCGTAATCCTGGGTAACCACAATGTCGTCCTTTTCCGTGCGGTTCACCAGGGCAAAATCCACCGCATCCTTTCCTTTTCCAATGATCACCACCGTGGCATAATCCTCCTCCAGCACATGACTGGTGTCAATAAAAAAAATAACCGGCAGAAGATGCCTCTTTGCAACCCGCAAAATAATGTCCTTTACCGGACAGGCATCCGCATCTACCAGTATTTTTCTTCCAGCTTCCTTTTTATCCACCACAAATCCCCCTGTATCCGCCAAAACATTTCTTCCTCCTGCCTATGCGTAAAAAACCCACGAAGTGCTTTCTGTTAGATCAGACTGACAATTGTGACTGTGGCTCCATCATATACCTTCAGTACATGGCGCTTTGCATCGTACTCCACATACCCGGAACCGATGGCCATGGTGGTTTCCTGTCCCAGAGCATAAAACACATCGTCTGAAATGGTCCGGACGCATTCCCACCTGTCCTTCGCGTCCAGGGAATGCCACTGCTCCTCATGCATGTTCAGAAAATCATTCAGCCCGTCTACATTTTCCAGAGCCACTGCAACCTCCTGTATGATATCGGAATATTCCCTGCCATATCGCACACCCATTGTTTTTCTCCTTTCCGGCTTCCCATATGCCTTTCCCCTTTCCATTCTTCCTGTTTTAGGCTTTTCTGTTTTAGGCTTTCCTGTTTTAAGTTCTCCTGTTTTAGGTTTCCCTGTTTTAAGTTCTCCTGTTTTAGGTTTCCCTGTTTTACTTTCCCAATACCCAGGGAAGGCTTTGCTCTCCCATGAACCGTATGACAGAATCTGTTATGCTGAAACAGACGGAGGAATTTCCACAAAATGTATATCGGAAAGCTTGTCAGCAATCCGCTGCACCGCCCATTTGTCATAGAAAAGCACCACCGGCCGCTGGTAGGAATCCTCCACCAGCACCGCCTGATCGGTATAGGCGAGCACATCCCCTGTTATTTTGGCATCCAGGGCCCATCTGGCCTCAGTATAGGGCAGCGTATGGATCTGAACCTCCACTCCGTATTCACTCTTCAGCCGGTAGGACAGCACTTCAAACTGCAGAACGCCGACCACCCCGATGATCAGGGTCTCCGCGCCGGCACCCGGCTGTTTGAAGACCTGTATGGAACCTTCCTCCACAATCTGCCGGATGCCCTTGAGAAACTGTTTCCTCTTCATGGCATCCACCAGCCGCACTCTTGCAAAATGTTCCGCAGGAAACATTGGAATTCCCTCAAAGGTGAAATCCTGATTTCCCTCCAGCAGGGTATCGCCAATATGGAAAATGCCCGGATCAAAGATCCCGATAATGTCGCCCGAATAGGCTTCATCCACAATCATGCGGTCCTGCGCAATGAACTGCTGGGGCTGACTGAGACGAACGGTTTTCCCTTCCCGGACATGCCGGACCTCCATGCCTTTTGTGAATTTGCCGGAGCAGATCCGGATAAAGGCAATCCGATCCCGGTGGGCCGGATTCATATTTGCCTGAATTTTGAATACAAATCCGGAAAAAAAGGGACTTTCAGCAGATACCTTACCCAGGGAGGTGGTCCGGCTCGATGGAGAGGGAGCCATTTTAAGGAAATTTTCCAAAAAGGTCCGAACACCAAAATTGGTCATGGCACTTCCAAAGAAAATCGGAGTCAGATCCCCGGCCAATACCTCCTCCATACCGAATTTATCGCCGGCCCCGTCCAGAAGCTCGATCTCCTCCCGCAATTGCTGATAGAGGGGCTCGCCCAGCAACTCCTGAAATACTGGATCATCCGGGCTTCCGATGGTGGCATCCACCTTGCTCCGTCCGTGATTTCCACCCCGAAAGGCTTCAATCTGCCTTGTCGTCCGATCATACACCCCCTTAAAGTTTCCTTCTGTACCGATGGGCCAGTTCATGGGATAGGAGCGGATTCCCAGTACATTTTCAATTTCCTCCATCAATTCGAAAGGATCCCTGGACTGACGATCCAGTTTGTTGATAAAGGTAAAAATCGGAATGCCCCGCATTTTACACACCTGGAACAGCTTTATGGTCTGCGCCTCCACGCCTTTTGCCCCGTCAATGAGCATGACCGCGCTGTCCGCCGCCATCAGCGTACGATAAGTATCCTCACTGAAATCCTGGTGCCCCGGTGTATCCAGAATATTGATCCGGCATCCGTCATAATCAAACTGCATGACACTGGAGGTAACGGATATTCCTCTCTGCTTTTCGATTTCCATCCAGTCCGAAACCGCATATTTCCTTGATTTTCTGGACTTTACCGTGCCGGCCAGGCGGATGGCGCCGCCATAGAGCAACAGTTTTTCCGTCAGGGTCGTTTTCCCTGCATCCGGATGGGATATAATCGCAAATGTCCTGCGACGATGAACTTCTTTCCTGATTTCCTCTTCCAATTTCAAAGTATTTACACATCCTTGCTGATTTTTCACGTTCATAAATTCAAACAGATTTATTGTATTATACTACTATTATAACCGTCAAACAAAACATTTTATAATCCCGGCTGTCTGAGGCTTCACCGATGCTGCGGCAAAATTCACGATGCCTTCATCGCGTTCCGGTTCTAAAAAAGCGGAGAGCTTTCGCTTCTCCGCCTTCTCTTTTCCGTTATGGTATTTCCCCGACCCGGAATGACCTTCTTTATCCGATGATCTTCTTTACTTGGTCCTCTTCTTTATCCGGTCCTCTTCTTTATCCGGTCCTCTTCTTTATCCAATCCTTTTCTCTATCCGGATCCCCGTCGTATGGCCGTTCAAGTCAAACTTTTCCGCGGAGGAATCCTCTGTCCATTCCATTTCCAGAGCCAGCGTCTCTTTCATGATAAACTTCCTGTGGCCCTCCACAGCTTTCCGCACGGCGTCATCCGCGTTCAGCATGATCCGGATATGATCCATCACTTCATAGCCATTGTTCTTCCGCATCTGCTGGACTTTGGAAACCAGCTCCCTGGCCAGGCCTTCGTCAATCAGATCCAGAGTCAGAGTCGTATCCAGGACAACAAACAGATTGTTTTCCGCAGCAATATCGAATCCCTTTTTGGCGGATATGGTGATCTGCACATTTTCCTTACTGATTGGGTAATCCTCACCGTCCAGAACTGCGGTCATGGTCTCTCCCTCTTCCAGCCTGGGTGCCACATCGGACGCATCCATGGCGGCCAGGGCTTTGGAAAACAACTTGATCCGGCTGCCCAGAACCGGTCCTGCCACCTTGAAGTTCGGCTTCATCCGGAAGTCCATATACTCTTTCAGGTCTTTGGCAAAAACAACTTCCTTCACATTGAGCTCTTCCCGGATCAACGGCACCAGATGGGCAATCCGGGATTCGTATTTCCCGTCCACCAGAATCTCCCGAATCGGCTGACGTACCTTGATGCGGGCGGATTCCCTGGACGCCCTGCCCAGTGCCACCAGACTGCGGACCAAATCCATGGTCTCCTCCAGATCCGGATCGATCTGCTCCGGATCTGCCGTTGGGTATTTACTCAAATGTACAGAAAGCTCCCCGGTCAGATTCCGATAAATCTCCTCGGAAAGAAATGGTGCAAAGGGCGCTATCATTTGCGCAAAGTTCACCAATATCTCATAGGTGGTATTGTAAACTGCCTTTTTATCCTGCGTTAATCCGGGTGCCCAGAATCTCCTTCTGGACCGGCGGATGAACCAGTTTGAAAGATCTTCATTGACAAAGTCCTGCATCCTGCGGATGGCGCGGGTCATGTCATACTTCTCCAGATCGGCTTCCACGGAGGCCTGCAGACTGTTGAACCGGGACAGGATCCAATGATCCATCTCCGGCCTCTGCTCATAAGGAACAAAAAACTCTCTGGGGTCTACCCCATCCGTGTTGGCATACAGGGTAAAGAAGTTATAGACATTCTTTATGGTTCCGAAAAATTTGCTCTGCACTTCCCTCAGTCCGTCCAGATCAAATCGCGTCGGTGTCCAGGGCGGGGAGACATACAGCAGATACCAGCGCAGGGTATCCGCCCCGTACTTGTCAAACAAATCAAAGGGATCCACCGTGTTGCCCCTGGATTTGGACATCTTGGCGCCTTCCTTATCCAATATGAGATCATTGACCAATACCGATTTATAGGGAGCTTTTCCGGTGACAAAGGTGGAGATGGCAAGCAGGGAATAGAACCACCCGCGGGTCTGATCAATTCCTTCGCAGATAAAATCCGCCGGGAACAATTTGTTGAAATCCTCCTTGTGCTCAAAGGGATAGTGCTGCTGGGCAAAGGGCATGGAGCCGCTGTCAAACCAGCAGTCAATGACATCCTTTACCCTTGTCATTGTTTTGCCGCATTTGTCGCAGACAAGGTGAACATCATCCACATAGGGCCGGTGAAGATCAATGGACTCGTCGATATCCTCCACAGCCCGCTCCGTAAGTTCCCTGCGGGAACCAACACTGGTGGTATTGCCGCATTCACAGCGCCAGATATTCAGGGGAGTTCCCCAATACCGGCTCCGGGAAATGGCCCAGTCGTTCAGGTTCTCCAGCCAGTTCCCAAACCGTTTTTCCCCGACAAAAGATGGATACCAGTCCACCCCGTTGTTGTTTTTGATCAGTTGGTCCCGGAGCCTGGTCATCTCAATATACCAGCTGGGCTTCGCGTAGTAAAGCAGCGGAGTATGGCATCTCCAGCAATGCGGATAATTGTGCACCATTTTCTGCTTTCGGAACAGCTTGCCGCTTTCCGCCAGCCATTTTATGATCATTGGATCCGCATCCATGACAAACATGCCCTTCCAGGGGGTACAGGTATATTTTCCGGAATCGTCCACAGGCTGTAAAACGGGCAGGCCGTATCGCCTCCCGGTCTGATAATCGTCTTCCCCGAAAGCAGGCGCCGTATGCACAATCCCCGTGCCGTCCTCCGTGGTAACATAATCCGCCACCGTGACATAAAAGGCCTTTTTATCGGTTGAAACAAAGGGCATCAGCTGCTCATATTCCATGTATTCCAGATCCTTGCCCTTTCTCTCATCCAGGACCTCGTACTCTCCGCCCAGAACCCGGGGGGCCAGATGCTTTTCAATATAATAAACCGTTCCTTCAAACCGGACCCTCTGATACGTCGCATCCGGGTGCACGGTCAGGGCCACATTGGAAGCCAGGGTCCACGGCGTCGTGGTCCATACCAGGAAATATTCGTCGGCATCCTTCCGCTTGAATTTGACATACACTGTCGTGGTTTTGATCTCCTCATAGCCCTGTGCCACTTCATGGGAAGCCAGGCCGGTGCCGCAGCGGGGACAGTAAGGAAGGATCTTGTGCCCTTCATAGATCAGCCCTTCCTTATTGAGCCGGTCCAGGATCCACCACACGGTCTCGATATAGTTGTTATCCAATGTGATATAGGGATGATCCATGTCAATTTCATAGCCCATCCGTTCCGTCATCTCACGCCAAAGGGACTCGTATTCGAATACGGACTCCCGGCATTTTTGATTGAAGGCAGAAATGCCATACTCTTCGATTTCCCGTTTGTTGTGCAGACCCAGCTTCTTCTCCACTTCGATCTCCACCGGCAGACCGTGAGTATCCCATCCGGCTTTCCGCCGGACCTGACAGCCCTTCATGGTCCTGTAGCGGCAAACGGAATCCTTCAGTGTCCTGGCAAGCACATGATGAATGCCGGGACGCCCATTGGCAGTAGGCGGTCCCTCATAGAAAACGAAAGGTTTCCCGCCCTCCCTGGTCTCGATACTCCTGTCCAGTACGTGGATTTCCTCCCAATACTTCGAGATCCTTTTTTCATTGTCACTGACCGATTGACTGGATAATGCCCTGAACTTCTCCATTTTGATCCATTCCTTTCGCTTGCCCCTTTTTCCCGCTTGCCAAAAGATTTCTCTCTAAATAAAAATCCCCCGGCTCTTGCCAAGGGACGAAAATTACCGCGCGGTACTGTCCTTTTCATCGCCTTTTCCTATTCTTTTGTGTTTTATGGTACAATAAAGCGGAAATTTTGTCAATTCCATTTTAACACCTTTTGTAAAAAGCATTCAATCTTCTATAATATATGGGAATATGATAACTTCTTTTGATGAGATGGTGTAGCCAAAAATATTCTACGCTTTTTGGATGTGCGTAAAAACTTAAAAAGTTCGCTGTTGTGAAAAATGGCATTCTATCGTAGAATAATAGGCAGGATCATACTCGCCGATATCCGGTAAAGAAAGTAAGATCATAAGAGAAGCAGGATCGACTAATGAGGAGTGATTGCATGAAATGGATTCAAAAGCTGGAAAGAAAGTTCGGGCGATATTCCATTCAGGATCTGATGTTATACATTGTAATATTGAACGCCGTCGTATTTGTTACCACTTTTCTGGTGCCGCAAAGCAACCTGTACGGCAAATTTGCGCTGATTCCGTCCAGGGTTCTGCATGGAGAAATATGGCGCCTGGTTACCTTTTTGTTTCTGCCTTCCACCACCAGCCCCATCCAGATTTTGTTTACCCTGTACCTTTACTATATTGTCGGCAGTAATCTGGAACATCAATGGGGCAGTTTCCGCTTTAACCTGTATTACCTGATCGGCGTACTCAGCACCATTGCCACAGCTTTTATCTGCGACAGTCTGGTTACATCCGAACACCTGAACCTATCCCTGTTCCTGGCGTTTGCCTACTTGTTTCCCAACTTTGAAGTCCTTCTGTTCTTCATCCTTCCGATCAAGGTCAGGTACATCGGCTGGGCCTACTGGGCGTTCCTTGCATTTTCCATCCTGTACTATCCGCTGCCCTGGAAACTCAGTGCCGCTGCTTCCATCGTCAACTACCTTGTTTTCTTTGGACCGGACCTGATTCGGAGCCTGAAGCTTCGCCGGATCACCTACAAAAATCGAAAGCGGTTCCGTGATGCATCCCGGAAAAACCGCTGGTGACAGGCTCCGAAAAACAGATTCATACAAAACAGGAGAGCCCGTCTCCCCTAAAGCAGAAAGCCAAAGCTTGTCAGAACAACAGCAGGCTGATGGCCATGACAATCATGCCCGAGATCAATCCGTAAATCGCCAGGTGATGCTCCCCATATTCCTCGGAGGTGGGCAGCAGCTGATCAAATGAGATAAATATCATAATGCCTGCGATTGCTGCAAAGACAATGCCAAACAAGGTTTCGGACATAAACCGGGCAAGGATCAGATAGCCAAGAAGAGCGCCGATAGGTTCCGTGAGCCCGGACAAAAAGGAATAAACAAAAGCCTTGGATCTGCTGCCGGTGGCGTAGTAAACCGGCATGGAAACGGAAATACCTTCCGGGATGTTGTGAATGGCAATGGCGATGGCAATTCCGACCCCCACGCCAGGGTCCCGCAGTGCGGACATAAAGGAGGCAAACCCTTCCGGAAAATTATGGATGGCAATGGCCAGTGCGGTCAGCAACCCGGTCCGCAACAGCATGTTTTCCTTTTCCTGTTCGGATTCCTGCCCCGGAATTCCCTTCGCTTCCTGTGCGACTTCTGCTTCCCGTGCGACTTCCGCTTCATGCGCATCCTCCGCCTCATGAATGTCTTCCACAGTATGCACTTCATGGGGGTTTTCCGCTTCCGGCACCATCTTGTCAATCAGTGCAATAATGAGCATGCCTCCGAAAAAGGAGGCCACCGTTACCCACGAACCAGGCTTGTTTCCAAGCTCGGCCGTCAGGGCATCCTGAGCCTGGGAAAACAACTCCACAAATGAGATATAAACCATAACCCCTGCCGAAAATCCCATGGCAACCGACAGGAACTTTTTATTGGTGCGTTTTGCAAAAAAGGCAATGGCGCCGCCAATTCCGGTGGCAAGCCCGGCAAAAAGCGACATCATCAATGCTGTCAATACATTTTGATCCATAATATCTCCTCCGTTCTCTCCCTGCTGTCTTCTTTCTTCTGTCCTTTATTTTTCTATCTTAGCTTATTTGCTGTCCGGTTCATCTCCATTTCCTTATATGCTGTCCGGTTCATCTCCATCCTCTTAATGGATAACCAAATTGACAGAAAGAAAACACTGGATCGCATTCTTTATGGGCCTATTTTGCACTTTACTTGAAAACTTCCCGGATGGGACCGCCTCCCAGGCATTCTTCCCCTTGATAAAGCACGACAAACTGACCAGGGGTCACCGCTTTCTGAGGCTTGTCAAACGCCACCCGGCAGGTATCCTTTCCGGTAATCTCCACCCGAACCCCCTGATCCGGCTGACGATAGCGGAACCTGGCATGACAGGCAAAGGTCTCTGCAGGAGGCTGTCCCGCCACCCAGTTCATGTGATCGGCGGACAGAGCGGCAGAATACAGGGCAGGATGATGCTCGCCCTGTACCACATACAGAACATTGTGCAACAGATCCTTTTCCGCTACAAACCACGGCTCTCCGCTGCTGCCGAAGCCGCCGCCGATGCCAAGACCTTTTCTCTGTCCCAAAGTATAGTACATCAATCCATCATGTCTACCCACAACCCTTTCCGGATGATCCAGGCTACGGATTTCCCCCGGCTGCGCCGGCAGATAATGGCTTAAAAATTCCTTAAAGTTGCGTTCCCCGATAAAGCAAATACCGGTGCTGTCCTTCCGGTGAGCGGTCTTCAGTCCGGCTTCCGCTGCAATCCTGCGAACTTCCTTTTTCTCCATATTCCCTACGGGAAACATGGTTTTGGACAGTGGATACTGCCCCAGAGCGCATAAAAAATAGGACTGGTCCTTTCCCCTATCCACGCCCTTCAGCAGCCGAACCCTGCCATCCACCCGATCCACCATGGCGTAATGACCGGTTGCCAGATAATCGGCACCAATCTTCATGGCATAATCCAGAAACATCTTAAACTTGATTTCCTTGTTGCACAGGACATCCGGGTTGGGCGTCCGACCTTTCTTATATTCTTCCAGAAAATAAGTAAAAACTCTGTTCCAGTATTCTTTTGAAAAATTCACCGAATAATAGGGAATGTCCAATTGATTGCAGACCCGGACTGCCTCTTCATAATCCTCCGTTGAAGTGCAGACTCCATTTTCATCCTTTTCCTCCCAGTTCTTCATAAACACACCGGTAACCTGGTAACCCTGTCGTTTCAGCAGCAGGGCAGCAACGGAGGAATCCACTCCTCCGGACATCCCAACAACCACATTTGTTTCAGACGGCGCACTCGTTCCGTTCAAAAGCCTTTTTCCCTCCATTTTTTCTTTTTCTCTATTCTTTCAAATAAGGTGCAATAAGTCAAGTCGTCTGCTTGCTTCGATTGCTTCGGAGCTATGCGAAATTTTTTGGAAGATTCCCCAACTCTCTGATGTTTGCAACGTTCGTCACGGGGTATGTATAATTGTCAGGTAAAATTGAAGAATATATTTTAGCAGGCTTTTATCACAATAAAAGTGATCCCGGTGTAACATACCGAAGTGGAAAACACGAAAAGACTGCAGCATTGGCATATGCGAACGGGATGAAACAAGGAACCAAAAGGAGGACGAAGCCATGATGAAAAAAACAAACAAACCAAAATATTACAGAGAACCAGTTGAAAAGCACGATACTGCTTCCTGGGCCAACATAGAGAGTCTGGAACCTATCACCCGGGTCCATAGGCCCAGTCAGTCAGAGGTAGACAATTCCAAGAAATATGTAGACTCCAATGAGAAGTAACAGTAACAGGTAACAGGTAACAGATAACAGATAACAGATAACAGGTAACAGGTAACAAGTAACAAAACGCACACAAAAAAGGAGTATTCCCGAATCAAAGGGAATACTCCTTTTTGTTACCTTTATAAATCTGAAACAGCTTCCATCATCAAAGGATCCCGCTTATTCCTTGTCCTTTGAGTAATCTTCCGCCGCCATCCGTTTGTAGCCGGCATACCGATCCTTTGCATTCTCCTCGGCTTTCCGGAACAATTCGTCTGCCTCATCCGGGAAGGTCCTCTTCAGGGAAGAATAACGGACTTCGGAATTGATGAAATCCTGGAACGATTCCTTCGGTTCCTTCGAATCCAGCTGGAAGGGGTTCTTGCCCTGCTCCTTCAACTCCGGATTGTACCGATACAGATGCCAGTATCCGGAATCCACCGCACGCTTTTCCTGATGTATGCTGGTACCCATTCCGGTCCGGATGCCATGATTGATGCATGGTGCATATGCGATAATCAGGGAGGGGCCGTCATACTGCTCTGCTTCCTGAATGGCACGGACAGCCTGATTCATATTGGCGCCCAGGGCGATCTGAGTTACATAAACATAAGTGTAGTTCATGGCCATGGCACCCAGATCCTTTTTGCGGATCTTCTTTCCGGAAGCGGCGAACTTGGCGACTGCCGCTGTTGGAGTGGATTTGGAAGACTGCCCGCCAGTATTCGAATAGACCTCGGTATCCAGTACCAGGATATTTACATTCTCACCGGAGGCAATGACATGATCCAGGCCGCCATAACCGATATCGTAAGCCCAGCCGTCGCCGCCGACAATCCACTGGGACGGTTTGATGAGATAACTCTTCTTGTCCAGAATCTCTGCAATGACAGGATCCTTCCTGTCTGCTTCCTTTCCGATCACTTCCAGAAGCTTTGCGGAAGCATCCTTCGACTTCTCACCATCGTCTCTGGCATCCAGCCAGCCCTGGAAGGCGTTCTTCAGATCATCACTGTAATCGCCCTTCAGTCCTTCCTGCATCAGATCCGCCAGTTTCTCACGAATATGCTTTACCCCAAGGAACATGCCATATCCAAATTCCGCATTGTCTTCAAAGAGGGAATTTGCCCATGCGGGACCTTTGCCCTGCTGATTTACAGTATAAGGGATCGAAGGTGCACTGGCTCCGTATATGGAGGAGCATCCGGTGGCATTGGCAATCATCATCCGATCGCCAAACAACTGGGTCAGCAGTTTGATATAGGGAGTCTCACCGCATCCCGGGCACGCACCGTTGAATTCAAACAACGGGGTGGAGAACTGACTGCCTTTCACGGTAAATTTACTGAGCAAGCCCGACTTCTCCGTTATCGTTGTGGCAAAAGCGGCATTGTCGCATTGCTTCTCAATCTGCTCATCGGCATTCTTCATAATCAGCGCTTTGCCGGGCGCAGGGCAGATATTGGCGCAGTTTCCGCAGCCGGTGCAGTCCAGCGGGCTGACCTGAACGCGGTACTGCAGGCCTTCCATGCCTCTTCCCAGGGGTTTCTTCATCTCAAATGTCTCAGGAGCCTTTTTCTGCTCCTCTTCATTGAGCAGATATGGGCGAATCACGGCATGCGGGCACACAAACGAACACTGGTTGCACTGAATACATTTATCAATCTGCCATTCCGGCACATTGACCGCAATGCCCCTCTTCTCATAGGCAGTGGTGCCGGTGGGGAAGGTGCCGTCCTCCATATGGGATTCCGTAAAGGTGCTGACCGGCAGATCGTCGCCTTCCAACCTGGCCATGGGGGTCTGAATGTTTCGGATGTATTCCGGTTCGTCGGAGTTCTCCTTCGGTGCTTCTTCCCCGATATTTGCCCACTCTTTGGGTACATGGACCTTTTTCAGTGCGTTGATTCCCTGGTCCACAGCTTTATTGTTCATGTCCACGATCTTCTGGCCTTTTCTGCCGTAATTGGTCACAATGGACTCTTTCAGGTATTTTACCGCGTCATCCAGCGGAATAACCGTTGCCAGCTTGAAGAAAGCGGACTGCATGACCATATTGATACGGTTGCCCAGACCGACTTCGGAAGCGATCTTTATGGCGTCAATCACATAGAAGTCCAGATTCTTCTGAGCAATGGTACGTTTTACCGATGCGGGAAGCTTTTCCTCCAGCTCACTTTCCGTCCAGGGGCAGTTCAGGACAAAGATGCCATCCTGCTTGACTCCTGCCAGTACATCGGTCTGATACAGGAAGGATTTGTTGTGGCAGGCAATATAATCCGCTGCAGTTACCAGATAAGGCGACTTAATCGGCTTCTTGCCAAACCGCAGATGGGATACCGTGGTACCGCCGGATTTCTTGCTGTCGTAGGAGAAATAGCCTTGCGCATACAGATCGGTATGATCGCCGATAATCTTGATGGCAGACTTGTTGGCCCCTACCGTGCCATCGGAACCCAGGCCCCAGAATTTGCAGCTGATGGTGCCTTCCGGTGTGGTATCAATTTCCTCTGCCTCAGGCAGGGAATGATGGGTTACATCATCATGGATGCCGATGGTAAAGCCATCCATGGGCTGTGTCTGTTCCAGATTGCGATATACGGAAAGAATCTGGGACGGCGTGGTGTCCTTGGAACCCAGTCCAAAACGTCCGCCGACAATAACCGGCTTTTTCTCCTGCTTGTAAAAGACATGGAGAACATCCTGATACAGGGGCTCGCCAATGGATCCGGGCTCTTTGGTCCGATCCAGCACGGCAATCTTCTTCACTGTGGCAGGCATTACCTTCAGCAAATGCTCTGCCGAGAACGGCCGATACAGATGTACGCGGACCACACCGACCTTTTCTCCCCTGCTCATCAGATAGTCCACTGTCTCATCAATGGTATCGCATACGGAACCCATGGCAATAATGACATATTCCGCATCGGGAGCACCATAATAATCAAACAGATGATATTCCCGCCCGGTGATTTTGGCGATTTCCTTCATGTAATGCTCCACGATCCCCGGAACAGCCTCAAAATATTTGTTGGCAGCCTCTCTGCCCTGGAAATAAATGTCCGGGTTCTGCGCGCTGCCCCTTACCACCGGATGGTTGGGATTCAGCGCCCGGTTCCGGAACTCCCGGATGGCTTCGTAATCCACCAGTGGCTTGATATCTTCATAGTCAATGGTTTCAATCTTCTGAATCTCATGGGATGTCCGGAATCCGTCAAAGAAGTGAAGGAAAGGAACCCTGCCCTTGATTGCGGACAAATGGGCGACCGCCGCCAAGTCCATTGCTTCCTGAACACTGGTGGATGCCAGCATGGCAAAGCCTGTCTGCCGGCAGGCCATAACATCCTGATGGTCGCCGAAAATGGACAGGGCATGGGCGGCCAAAGCCCTTGCGCTTACATGAAATACTGCCGGCAGCAGTTCTCCGGCAATCTTGTACATGTTGGGGATCATCAGCAGAAGTCCCTGGGATGCAGTGTATGTCGTCGTCAGGGCTCCGGCAGTAAGAGAACCGTGTACGGTACCGGATGCGCCACCCTCGGACTGCATCTCAACAACCTTTACTTTCTGTCCAAAAATATTTTTCTTCCCATGGGCGGACCACTCGTCCACGTGCTCCGCCATTGGCGAAGACGGCGTTATGGGATAAATGGCGGCTACTTCGGTAAAGGCATAGGACATATATGCTGCTGCCTGGTTACCATCCATGGTTTTGACCTCTTTAGCCATTTATATTCCTCCTCTTGTAAATTATTGTCATCCTGTGCGTGACTTAAAAATTCATCCTGTCAGTCCATTCTGCTGGTATATTATCTGTTTTGACAAGATGATTCATGCATCATAATGGAAAATCAACCCCCCTACAGGGGTTTGTATTTATTCTATCATTTTTTGTACTATATGTATAGCCAAAAAAGATAAAAACAATGAAACAGTTTGACTGGTTTCCTTCCTGCTTAATTGCCGTAAACCTGTGCCGTATACTTCCTTAAATTTTCCAGCCCGAGGGAAATACCCGTCAGCGGTTCCTCCATACCTTCAAACTCAATGGAAAGGACTCCGTCATAACCTTTGCCCTTCATAATCTTCAGGCATTGGACGATGGGGACAACACCATGGCCGACAATGGCTCCCCGCAGATAATTACCGGCGCGGCTTGTAAACCATCCGCTTCCCGGATCCGGTCCGTTCCCGGATTTGACATGAAAGTCCTTGGCATGGACATGAAATGCGTAAGGCATCACACGGCCCAGTGCTTTCTCTGGTGCTTCATCCACACAAAGGAAATTGCCCATATCCACCAGCAGGCCAAAGTTGGGATGATCCACCGCCGTCACCAGCTTCTCCACCCGATCGCTGTCCTGGGCGAAAAATCCATGGTTCTCCACCATTGTGCGAATCCCAAGATCCGCGGCATATTCCGTAACGGCGCGGCATCCTTTGGCCAGTCTGGGCAAAACAGCATCAAAGCTGCGAACCCCCGTATAGTCCTCCGGAAAACCCCATGTGGCATCGTGACGTATCCCGGGGCTTCCCAGAACCTGCGCGACCCGCACTTCGCCCTTCAGGCGCTCGATCTCGTCCTCCAGATTGCCATGACATCCATTCAGCATATCACCGAAAATGGTGTAGTTTACAATCTCAATCCCAACCCGTTCGCATTCTTCCTTTACCCTGGGAGCAAAAGAAAGAGGCGTTTCCCCCTCTGGCAGGGCAAAAGTGGAAAATTCGATGGCATCAAATCCCATCTCCTTTGCTTTCGCGATCACGTCCAGCTGTTTCATTGTGCCATCTTTAACCAATCGACTGAAGCTGTAGGAACTGACTCCGATTTTCATATGAGACCCCCTCCAATACCTGATTTTACGATCCGATTATATACAGGTTACACCACACCGGAACCTGGTGTCAAGGATGGGAGAAAACAAGATAGCGTCAATTTACTGTAGGGAAAGAAAGAATAGAGACATCCTGAAATAT
>ENA-UOOI01001292-UOOI01001292.1-fermentation-metagenome-genome-assembly--contig:-NODE-1292-length-26837-cov-6.764767_pt1 | contig 26837 bp, 22 predicted proteins | sample MGYA00245779_ERZ724027 | MGnify/ENA primary metagenome ERZ724027 (study PRJEB28704, sample SAMN03018318) | fermentation metagenome | biome: anthropogenic terrestrial biome; feature: soil; material...
TTATTTTACCCTTATATACATTGGTTATTGCATCACAATATCCAATGTAGGAATCATATCGTTGTAGTCGTTATAATTAATAAGTCGGTCATGTTGCAAACGTCCTATTAAGATGAAAGGTGCTACTCCTATTTCTAAAGCATATTTTTCTATGTCTTCTCTTCTGAAGCTCGGATGGTTATTAATAAATGTTCTGTAGGCGTTCTCTGGAATTAAATAGTTACTGGCTAATATATCAGCTTCAATTTCATCACGATCTCTATCATAGCTAATGTGAAACTCCTTTTTTGAATGATTAAGTAAATGTGCTATCTCGTGGAAAAAAGTAAACCAGAAAACATCTGCTCGTTTTCCTCTTAAACTTAAAGCCAGTATTACTTTTTTATTTCTCCAGATTGTAGCTCCGCAAATATAAGTCTTAGGTATATAGTTAACAAGTACAAGCGCAATGCCAATATCAGCACATAATTCTTTCATCTCTGGATAAAATTCTTCCGGCTGCTTCGTAGTAAGCATCCTGAACCGAGGTATTGATTTTCGCAATTTTGATTTATTATATTCAGCAACATCAACTTTGCGTCCTTCAATTTCAGCTTTCCTTAACCATGCCAAAACACCAAAATCTGATATTTCATTAATTACCTTTTGTTGTCTAAATGCAACTTCATATGCCTGTTGAATTGATGAAACTTTTGTTACTCCAAAGAATTCCCTTAAATTTGTAACCCTTTTCTTTCTGTCATTCTCCTCATCAATCCAGCCATAATCACTCATAAGCTTATATGGAATATCTTTCAGTATCTCCAAGTCTTCCTTAAAGTCTTTCTCTTTTCCGATTCTTGCTTTGTTTAATTGATAATTAGCTTCTAGATTCATCCAAAACTCAGCACTTGATCCAATCGTAACCTCCAGCTTCAAGGCCGTATCGTAAGTTATCGGAGCGTTGCCGTTTAGTATATTACTCAAATGTTTCTCTGTAACATCTAGTCGCGTAGCTAATTCTTTCTGAGTCATACCTAAAAAAATCATGTTTTCCTTGATTGTTTCTCCCGGAGGTAGTGCTACAACTGGCGTAAAATCATTATCTTTTTTGTTTGCCATGGTAATCTATTACCTCCTCTATCTTAATGACACTAATTATCTCTAGCTTGTTAATATCTTCCCCATTTTCTAGAATTGGTTTAAATACCAATCTGTGAGGGTGAACTAAATCAACAGCATATTGCTCCACTCTACTCCCATCAAGGCGATGTAATCTTGCTGCAGGGATATTTTTGATGTCCATTAAAGATTCTGCAGCAAGAAGCTCACCGACTCTTTGTGTTAGTTTATTACCTATATCTGTTCCCAAAAATCTTTGAGCAACCTGTTAGCACTTCCTCAAAAGTCTAGTTTTATTAACCTGTTAGGTTAATTTTTATGCGTTATTATCTGCTGTGCTTATAACATACTATATTGTACATTGTTTTACAAATATTGTAAGCATCAACTAACCACAGCATTGAAAAGCTCCCTGTATTTGACAGGGAGCTTTTCATCTCCAATTGAGCAGTTCATATTAATAACTTCAAAGCTAGAAGTATATTATTTCAAGATTAGTACCCTTTATTTCTACTTTTCTCCTCAATTTAGGTTTTATTTTAAGATTAGCTATAGTAACTCACCATCTGATTCTTAACAGCGCTAGAAACAAAAACCTTAATCCTAAAGATTCACTCCTATAAGGATAAAAAACCGATATTGAAACATATTACTTTTAGGAGGTATGTATAATGAGAATTAACCTAACGCAAAAAGAAAGAACCCTTTTAGAGGACCAAAAAAGCCATGAACAAATATGTATAGATAAATATAATCGTTTCGCTAACGAAGCACAGGATCCACAACTTGTTCAGCTATTTCAAACTTATGCCACCCAGGAACAACAGCACCTAGACACAATTAACCAAATGTTAGTGGGCAATGTACCAAACATACAACAAGGACAACAGAACCTACAAGCGCCACAAACCCAGCAAGTCGGGCAGAATCCCCAAGGACAAAACTTCCAAACCTCAATGCAGGACCAAAGTCTTTGCGCTGACCTTCTCATGGCAGAAAAATTTATATCTGGCGCTTATAATACAGCTATATTCGAATTTACAGATACTAATGCTAGGCAGGCCCTCAACCATATCCAAAAAGAAGAACAAAAACATGGTGAAGGGCTTTATAATTATATGCAGAACCACGGAATGTACAATCCTAAGTAAAATATGAAGTCCAGAGAAACAAATATATATAAAAAGGCTATAACATAAAACAGACTGCTATCCTGGTAAAACGCCTCTATACTCATCAGTAGTATAGAGGCGTTTTTCTCAATATGGATTTAACGTTCATTATCTTACTAAAATGCTTTTCTGTTATATCAAGCTGAGTAGCTATTTATTTCTGAACCATACCTAAAAAAACCATGTTTTCCTGGAGGTAATGTTACAACTGGCATCAAACTATTATCTTTTCTGTTTGCCATGTTAATCTGTTACCTCCGCTATCCTATATCCTAATAATTCTAAATATCTCTAGTTTGTTTATATCCTCCCCTCAGTTCGTATAACGATTTAAATCATTCATTAGATACTCGGTAAAACCCACTCTCTAGCTTTTCTGCTTGCAAAACCTCTTTCCCGTAAGTACTTCTCAGTTGTAAGCTATACACTACAGGAAAATAATTGAGTATAGTATCTTGCTTATGGGCAGTAAAACATATTAACTGAATTTGATTAGCTTGAGCTACCTTAAAGACAGGATCAAGGACATGGGGAGAAGATGCTTTCCCAAAGGGATTGTCCGCAGCTAAAACTTTCCAGGAGTTGTATTTCCCTTCCATTTGTTGCCTAATGTGGGACAAAATTACCATAAACATAGTAATGTTAGTGCTATAGTTCTCGCCACCAGACCAGCGGCAAACATCATCCCATGGTACATGTTCGATTCGTTGATTACGCACTAGAGATTCTTGACGTGGTTTGAATACTTGAACTCGGCAATTTTCAATTGGAGCGATAACATTTAAAAGAGCTCTTGTCTGTAATTGTCCTTCGAGGCGTCTTTCTAATGCATCATCATCCATTCCTTCTTGTTTCCAAGTATTCATGTTTTCAATAACCTGATTCAAATACTGCCTCATGTATTCATGATTTTCTTCGGCTTCTCTAGTTGGCCAGTCCATCTTAATTAGTTGGATATCCCGTTCATAAAGGTTAATTCGGGAGTTTTTAGGGATTTCATGAATACTTTCGTATATTGTTTGAGCTCGCCGTAAACTAAGATTAACAAGGTGTTCAAAGTTCTTGTTACTTTCATCTAATCTACGTTGATACTGTTTTTGGTATTCGTCTATGCCTTCGAAGATGCGTAAAAATTGTGTTTCTACAAAATCGTAATCATATAGCCGCTCTTCTGCCATAATTGTTCTGACTGTTCGGGTAAACTGATGCACTCGAGAATTATTAGTTCTTTCTAACTTGGCAACATAATCTTGAAAGGCTTGATTAACCTGGTTTTTGGCCAATTCTAATAAGCCCTTGGACTCTTCTAGACTGTTTTCAAGTCTGCGTACTATTGCTCTTGGTTTTGCATTATAAGCTTCCCATCTCTCAGGGGTAAGTGTAACTAATTGGTTCCATTTTTCCTTTAGTAAGGTACCATAACTTTCGGCAACCATATCATAGGCTTCCTGATTCTCTGTTTGCCATTTCTCTAAATCTTCTTTATGGTTGTTTAGGAGAACAACCTGTTCCAATAGGATTTCTAATCTCTGATTGAGGTCATGATGTTCTTCTGTATGTTTTTGCTTACTAAATTCTAAATAAGGTTCACTTTGAAATTCATCTACAATTAATTGGGAAAGACTCTCTTGTACATCCCTACAAGATCTGGTTTTCCCTTGGGCTTTTAACCACCGCTCCTTGTTTGAATCTACTTGGTTTTCCCCTTTTAACCTAGCTTTACGAGCAGTTTGACATTCATCTCTATTAACATTACGTTGGTTGTCTTGCAACCATTCCCAATTTACCTCTCGCTCTTCAATATTCTGCTGATTTTCCAGTTGACGTTCATTCGCCAGTTCTAGTAATCTTTCCAGGTCCTCTCGCTTACTCTGTCCTCCCTTGAGCCTATCGAAAATAGCATTAACTTTACCTTTAAGCTGACTGTACTCCAAATCAGTAGGTTGACCTGGAGCATCTTCTAACTGATAATCCACAAACTCTCGTTGATGCAGTTCGGTAGCTCCCTGGTTAGCTTTCAATTGTTGTTGGTACTTTTCTTGCTTAGCCCAGTTCCGTTCAACTGTTGCTTCTTTCTCTGCTATCTGTAGTTTAATTTCTCGAATCTCTAAGGTAACCGACTCCAGAGCTTTTATCTGGTTTAAATGTTGCTGATGGAGGGGTAGGAATGCTTTAATTAGGTATAAATCCTGTTCTAAAAGTAGGACCTCTTGGTTAAGTTTCTCGCGAGAACTTTTAGTGGTCTCAAGCTTGGTAGTTAGCCCTTTTTCCTGGGAGTGTAACTCTTGGAGCTTTTGTTCCTTTTGCTTATTCTTTTCTGACAAAGATAACCGCAATCTAAGCCATTCGTTATATTGCTCCCAACAAAATTCGTTATAAAAGTGTTCCATCTCACTACGAAGATAAACTAAACTCTGATATTTTTCTTTACTACAAGCTAGACGCTCTTTTTGTTCCTTGATTTCCTGCTCCATCTTCTCTTTTAACTCTATAAAGTACTTTTCCGAACTATAAATTTTAATACCACTACTATGGTAGGTGTACAACTGGTCCTTTTGTACAGTAAATAATTGCGACCCTGTTATTGGTAAATCATTGGCTAAGGATTGGCGAACTAGAAAAAGGATAGGAAAGTCTGCGGGTAAATTCTGTAAAGAACGAACTGCTCTTTCCAAAGAACCAAGGAGTGTACTCTCAACAATTACCGTAAAAGGTAAGAGAGGGTACTTTTGGAGACAGGTATTTTTTTCTTCCTCTGACAAAGTCTTGGACTTAAGCCATTCACTACCTAACAAGACGGTAATTCCCATCTTCGCTAACTGCTGTTGCACCTGAAGCAATAGGGGATGAGGTACATAACAGTCTCTATTTTGAATAAGGGCCCATTTTTCTTCTAAATTACTCAGAGTTGCTTGGGCTAGCACTACCTCTTGTTGACTTTGTTCCCACAGATCATAAACCTTAGGAACTAAGGTGTCTTTTTGTTCTAAAGCCTGAGTTGTAAAGATTCCTTGCGTTGTTAATAATCCTTCTAACTTATTCGTGACAGTATTACACTTTTCTAATTTCTCGTCTATAACTGAAAGTTGATTGTTTAAGGCCTGCTTTTCTAACTGGACTTGGAAAATTTGTTCCGTACTGTTTTTTAAATCTTTCTCTAAGGTTTTCAATAGATCATCTAAACTTTTAACTTGCTCTTTTTGTTTTAAGAGCTTTTCTTGATATTCGCCAGCAGTTTTTGAAGGCTCTTTAAAATTAAAATCAGAAATTTTTCCAGTTAATTCTTGCCCTTTTAAAGCATAGTCGTCTAGCCAAGCTTGCAAGGAACCCTTTCTAGTGATTAGTTTCTCAACTTGCAGTCGGTGATCTTCTATGGCCTTTTTAAGTAAGCCTAAGTTTTCACTTAGCTCTCTTATAGCTGTATTTAATTCTTGTTCTTGACGTTTGAAATTAGCTAATGCCCTTTTCCAGGCTGTTACCAAAAGACTCTTCTCAGCTGTAAGCTCTCTTACAAGCTCAGGCTCTTCTTGGTCCATTATTTGCATGCGCTTCTTATATTCTGCCACTTCTTCTTGTGCTTCAAGATACTGCTGATAATGGTATAAAGCAAATAGTTGATTTTCTTCTTGTTTTAACCTATTTAAGTGTAGCAGGCTGTGATCGTAGATTAATTTTTTCTCTTCTTCTTCAGCTTTAGCTTCTAGATAAGCTAAATAGCTTGTGAAGACTTGGTAACTTTTAATTTTCCACTGCAAGTCCTTGATACTCTGTTGGGTCTTAACAATCTGCTCTTGATGTTCATTAATTTTGACAGTGGCTTCATTCTGATGACTGGTGAATAATTTAGCTAGAGTTAGCAGCTCGTCGGTTTGGACCTCCAACTTTTTCTTGGCTTTTTCTAACTCCTGAACAACACCAACTACATACTCGGACTGCTCCTGAATTATAGCAAAATCGACTATGTTTTGTTTAATAATGGGAATTTGTAATAGAGAATACCGGTATTCGGAGAAAACCTTGATTAACTCCTGCTTTTTGAGTTCGTCACGAAAAATAACCTGTTCTGCACTGGGAACTAATAAATTTTCCATCAGTTGAAAGGTAGTTTTACACTTTTCAAAGAACTTGTCCACTCCACCTTCCGAATCATTGGTATCACGGATATTTTTCCATTCTTCAGGTAGGATTTGATAAAAACGCAGCCTTTCTTGATAGATGTTATCCTGATCAAATATCTGTACCAGTTGATTAGTTTCTTCGCGCAACCAGTCTCGTAGCTGTTGAAAATGAATAGGTTTCTTACTTCCATCTTCATTAACTTGCACAAAAGGCAATGACTCGATGGTAAGTCTAAATTCTTCTGTAGGCGCCACTTCTTGAGCAGTGTCTTCCTTTGAAACTAATGTTGTTTCCGATTGCTCTAAGGCATCATAATCGAACATATAATTAAAACGTTTTAAGGAGCCATCTAAGGCGCTAGTAAAACAAAATCCTGTACAAAGATATTGCTTCTTATCACCAGTATTATCCAGTAGCCACTCTACTGCGATGTGTCCAGTAAATTTGGCGTTCCGTAATAAATCAGAGATCTTTCTGCCTTGTAGTTGGGCATTGGGTAAAATCGTCTGTATCATTAACTGCAGTAAAAGAGTCTTGCCACCGCCATTTGTGAGAAGCAATAAGCCATCTTGGCTACTTAAGTCAAACAAAAGATCGGGAAACTGTTTCTTACCATAATCATACTGAATATTAGTTACACGTATCCGGTTAATTCGAGGCATTATGCTTCTTCCTTTCTTACTGTAGCCGTTTCTTTAGGAACCAAAATTAAAGGTTCGGATAATAACTGCAAAAGGAAGTCTTTTCTCTGACTATGAAAATAGTACTTAACTACAAGATGTTCTAACTTTGGCAATAAACGAATCTCTCGATCCTCTAGCACTTGTACTAAGCCCTCTGCCTCGAGAAACGCCAATACCCGTAAAAGAAAGCTAATTCTATTGTTTTTGCCTCTTCTTTGATACTTGAGAGTATCATCAAAGGCTGGCATCTCTTTCCATAAGCTAGCTACAACACTTAGACTAAGTTTTGTTTCTACTTCAACTGCTTCTACCTCTTCACTGGAGGCTTCGCTAATCTCTTCTACATGGGTAGTGATTGTTTCTTCTAATTCTTCTAAAGGTAAAAACTGACGAGAGGTAAAGGCCTGATCATCGCTATTGTAGAATTTTGCCAAAAGACAGAGCATGGCAAAATAGGCTAGATAAAGTTCTTGATTATTATCAAGCTTCATTTTGGTACGTAACTCTTCATTGGTATAGCCAAAATAACGATTATCTACCCCTGCAGACAAATAGAGACATTCACCAGCCTCGAAAACCTTAATATCAGCCTCCTTTTCGATTATATCCTCTATGATTAATCTAACATTGGGATCCTGATAGTGATATGAATACTCGGGATCGTGTTCAATTTGACCGTCCCGCACAAGTCGCATAAAAATACGAAATGCCCAGCGTACATCGTCTTGGTTCCACTCCACTAGACACTCCTCCTTACAAGAAAATCTGTCATTACATAACCTGTAGGTAAGCGAACTATATCCTCTGTAGCCACCACTTCAAATGCACCAAAAGCATATATCTGCGGATCCTTCGATACGAGTTTAACCAATACCAGGGGAAGATCATCTAGCACAAGTGTATCTACTTGATCCTCAGTTAACAGAGGAATCCTACCTAGTTGATGTAACTGAACCATAAAACTATAAAAATCCATACGTGCGGTAATTTCGGTAAAAAGATTGGGATCGGTATTTTGCAATTCTCGTAATGTATCACCAATACGGTGTTCAGTCTTTTCCACCAGTGGTTTTAGCACTAACATAATATATAACTCTAAATAACTTTCTTTTTCAGCTCTTGCCTCTTGTAAAGCGACTTCTTCCGCACGAAGTCTTTCTTCCTCTAACTCCCAAAGTTCCTGTTCTGAATTGTCTTCACCTTGTTTCTTAAGTGGCTGTTCTAAAAAGATCCGCCCTGGATGAAATTGGGGTTTCCGTTTTAAGGGTATTATTGGGTCCAATATTTTTTTTATGATATTAATATCTAAATCCTTAGTAACAACAGGGCGCAGAAACTCTGTATCAAAATTCACTTTGGTAGCAAATGAAGTAAAAATCATCTCTTCAATGGAATTAATCATTAAATGATGAAGGCGCATCTTATCCTTAAATAAGGATTCGTGATCAGAAATGACATCGTAAAGTTTGCGGCGAATCAAAGTTACTGCTCGTAATGCTTTATCTTCTTTTTCCGTGAGGGTCTTACCTTGATATTCGTTTAACGTTTGTTGAACTAACTCGGCCAAATCGTCAAACAACTCTTGTTCTCTTTGGAGTTGTTCATCGATCCTAGATAGTTGTTTTTCCAATTCGTTTTCTTTAGCAACTTGCAAGACATCCCTTATGATCCGCTCTTCTAATTGCCTTATTTTTTGTCTTTCGTTTCGTACCCCAAGAGCCAATTCTTCCACTGAACGTAAAGCGCCATCAAAAACACCCTTTTGAATTTGCTGACGGAGATATAGCTGGGTTATAGAGACTTGCAGTTCATTATACATTTCCTTGGTCTTAAACAATAACTCTAGTCCATCTGTGGAAAGGCGTAAGCGAACTACTTTCTCTTGAATATTGTAATCTTCTAATTCGACTAAATTAAACCAATGAGAACTTTCTTTGTTCTCTTCCCAATCAGGAAATTCATACCTAAAGGAACGACCTTGATTCATTAACCCATCACGAACTAAGTAATAGGTAATTTCTAAAGCTTCTTGATAACTTACTTGGTCACCATAGTAACTATTGATTAGATCCTGAATAAAATAAGCTATATTTTCATAGGTACAGTTTTTTTCTAAACGGATCATATCTTCTAAGATGAATAGCATTACAGCTATAGCTAAAGCCGGTAACGAATACGGGTATTTTGTTTTTTGTCCCAGTTCTAAAATGGGGGCAAACGTATAGATGTTTTTCATTCTCTCGGCAAAGTCTTTTAATATCTCTTGGTACTTATGCATCTTTTATGCCCCCTAGCTCCCGCAAAATGGCCAAACTCAATCCTTCTTGAGGTAGGTAATTTTTATTGGTTAGTATACTTTGAATCTTTTGCTGATAAAGAGGAGCAAAATAACCTAAAAACTCATCGATAGCTCTTTGGTAAAACCTTTGATTCGTTCTAAGTCTCGGAGCATTATCTTGGTAACGCTCTATTAATTCATTATAGAATGATACAAATGGGATAATTTCTACGGATTCTTGTAGTTTAAGTTCATGCCATATTTGAATACCTTCGGGATCTAGGTCACCAAAGTAAAAACACTTAACCTTAGGTAGTTGGGGATATAACTCCTCGAGAAAACTAAAGCTTCTGAGGATTTTCCGTCCTTCCCCATAAATCAATAAATTAATTGTTTGACCATCCCAGAGACATATGCCCTCTTGTAGTAGGATTTTCAATGAGAAAAAAGTATCTTTATTTTCAACTATTAGAATCCCTGTGTCGTCTTTAAGAGAATTTGCCTGGTAGTAAAAAAATGGCTCATAGGTTATAAAACAGTTAAAATCATCTAAGGATAAACCTAATCGTTGTAATAACGAACGGCCCTTACTACTCGCTAAAAACTTTTCGTCTCGAAATATAGCAAAAGAACGTTCGTTGATTGAAATTGAGGTAGTAGATTTCTCCATCTGACGAAAATATCTATCGATATCTATTAAATATGTTTTGTCTTCTTGGTAGGCTTTAGAATGCTCAAGATAATAAGTCATGTTCATGCGTGGATGATAGTGAAGCAGTAGATCATGCTGTTTCTGATGGGGCAAAGTATCTTCTGGTCTTATAATCTGATACCAGTTATATAAAGCCGGATTCATCCCATTTTCTTTCCTAGCTTTAATCGGTCGTAACACATCTTCGTTTACTAATTGGTTAATGCTTTCAGCAAAAGCGAGATAATCACCTTTTATATGATACTGAGTTTGTCCAATGTTCTGTAGTATGAAGCGTTCTATGACTTTAGTTTCAATGCGCTTTTTAGGAAATTCTTCTATTAACTGGTTTATTAATTTCTGCATCTTATCTCACCCTCTTCGGTCTTTACATACTGCTATCATGGCAATTTCAGTATTGGTGAAAGAGATTAACCCTTCCATTCTGTTTTCTTATCTTAGTTTCTAATATCTCTCTGCTGATGTTTATATAAACTTTTAAAAATAGCTTTGTGAGCTTTCGCTCTAAGATAGTTGGGTTTAGATTCAATTTTCACCTAATACAGTACTACCTCAATTAATTCACATCTTCTATGAGAATAATCCTGTTACAATCAAGTGTTTCAACTATATAATCTGTTGCACTATTCGGGGTACATAACCTTCAAACAACTCTAATGGTGTAAGCGCTAAGCTGTTTCTGACCGTCGCGTATACGATTTATGCCCCTATAAAAGAATTGTTTATGTACAGATATTGTTCGCTCGAATAGGGTTTTAGCCTCGTGGAGTAACGTGCTATCAAGGTCGGTGATAATCATTTTAATATGCAGCTGATTAGCCCCTTCGAATCATGATACCTTTCATAGAATCGTTATCATTGTGTGTTGTTAAAACAAGCTGTTTTTCCTCCTCACTACATCCGATGAGGACTTTAATCTCACTGTCCTTTTTGAGTAAATCCACCGTTACGATAATGGCATCAATAACATCGCCATTTGTGCCTCGCCATACATCAATCCCGCCTCCGTCCATAGAAGTGGTGTTTTCAAGATAACCATAATCAACAGGATAGATAAAAGCCTTATATTTCGGATGGTTACTACCTTTCGGACGGTCAATGACGATGTTTGCTTCAGCGACCAGTCTATCAAGAGCAGACCAAAAGGAGACGTCATATGTATTCATTTAAGTTTTACCTTTCTTTAAGCATGGATATAATCTTTTCTGTTATCTGTTCGACGGCAAGATTGGTTGTATCGATTTTCGGGCAGACAAAATCATCATAAAAGTGGTAAGTATTTTTAATACCTCGCTTAATGCGTTCATCGTCACGTTGATCGTTCTCTGCACGGCGAATATTTTCTTCTAGCGAACATGTAAGTATTACTGTATACGTTTTAAAATCAATATCAGCTTTATTAAGCTTTTCTATTACCGCATCAAATCGTTGTTTTCTGTCCCCATGAAAACCGTAGGGAAAGATGACTGTTTCAATATCCGGGCAAAGAAAGTAATTTTTTATCATAGCATAAATGTTTTCGATCACTGTATCTTTATTATACGGATTCATGGTGCGACACCAATCGCTATCTACTAGAGCGGTTTGCGGTAGTATCTTTAATATTGCCTTTGCAGTTGTGCTTTTCCCTACACCATTAGGCCCGAGAAGTAAGAGGAGTGTTTTAGTCATTTTCTTATCTCCTTTGTTGCGTTCGACTCTTATATCGATGTCCTAGTACTAGCAGTCCCTTAGTGCTTCACTGATCTCCTTTCTCACCACATCATTTAATGCCTTCCTAAGCGTCAATTTTTCAATGTTATGTCACACTTAGATAAGACCATTGCACTAATGGTGTAGGCATTGCTTTCATCATTATAGCTACATCAAGTGTAAACTTCACCACTAAAATAAACCATCTGCTACCCCCATGCACCCTCTGTTCGTCTCTAAGGCATTTGAGAATAGAAATTAATATCAAAGATAACAGTTTCCTCTGACGTTAAAATCATACTATTAAACCGTTTTGAAAATTAATCGTCATATAGCATTGCTTTGCCACATACGCGTAAAAGGCGTGATGGGGCAAAGCAATCTACTTTTTATGCTCACTTAAATGTTACCGGATCAGAATATCCCGGCTTAACCAATACATTGTCTTTATCTTTAATAAACTCGTTATATACACTCTCCCATTGGTCGAAGGAATACTCCTCAACTGATACAGAGATATACTTTTCTGGCTTTCCCATTGTTTGGTTGACAATAGTAGCAATTTGCTCAGCAGCCTGCTGCAATTGTTTTTGCGATGGACCGCTAATGGTTTTAATGACAATATGAGGCATTTGAATCTCTCCTTTTAATATGAATTAGTATTTCAATTTTTCTCAACCACAATAAGTGGGACTATCATTTCATCCTCTGTTAGTCCAGCATGAGCGCCTTTAAAATCATTAAATTCTCCATTGCAATCTTTATACCAAAGTGCAGTATCAGAAACTGCTATAGCCACATAATCCCCAATAAATTCATCTATTTTCGGATGTGGGGCACCTTCACCCAAAAGACCACTGTTAATAAATTCATCATGTGTATAAAGCATGAACTTATCAGTAAAAGTTTCTTTAAATCTTTTTGCAAATTCAGTTTTATTATTATCTTTAACGTAAAATGAACAACACCTCGACTCTAAACAAATATGCCGCTTGAGCATCTCATTTAGATGCGGAAAATCCTCAATCCCTTTCCTGGTAATATCAATCATGCCATGATCTGCTGTAATCAGAAACAGCGTATTGGAAAGAGAATTTGCTAACCTTTCAATCTGATTATTAAAATCGACCATCATGGCCTTGGTTTGCGGCGAATTCACACCAAAATCATGCATATCATGGTCAGGCTGATAATGATAGGCATAAATGAATTTGTGTCCATCTTCATTACAGAGATTTTTAATCTGTTCGCAAATGCTCTCGATGGTATTGGCGAAATATTCTGTAAAAGGCGAAATGGCACATGTTTTTATATCACTAGAAGCAGATTTAATTTGCGAAAATATGCTTTCATAACCGAGATACTTATTTGCTTGATTTTCTTCGTGGGCTGGTAATTTCGTTCCGCTTTCGTGACCGCTAAATAAATCAATGCATTTATCCACTTCCTTAAAATAGCACGACCAACCGAGCCAACCATGTTCCATGGGTGTTTTACCGCTTAGAATAGACGTTAGCGCTGCTGTTGTAGTGCATGGATAAACACTGGATATTTCTGTTCTTAGGTGCTTTCTTAAGAATGTGTTTGCAGCCAGGTTTCGTTCCAGAACCTTCACACCCATACCGTCCATAACTAGCAAAACAACATTTTTATAGTTTTGGGCAAGCAAATCATCTAAAACAGGTAAAGTTGCTTGGTGAGGTGTTGCTCCGTAATGAAGGAGTATAGAATTAGAAACTGATAAAATGCTACTACTATAGTTTATCTCTATCATGTCTATTACCTCCAGTTTCTTTTTAAAATACCGTAAACTACTAAGTCAAAATACTTACCATTAAGATACTCTTCGTCTTGCAAAACTCCCTCTAAAACAAACCCCAGCCGTTTAGGAACATCTCTACTTTTCTGGTTTTTATCAGCACAATAGATATAAATTCTATTAAGCGACAACGAATTAAACCCATAATCAACAAGAGCCCGCACACAATCGGTCATTGTGCCGTTTCCTTGTTCATTTTCAGCCAACCAATAGCCGATCATGGCGCTGTTGTTGGGCTTTTTCATATCATGAAGCCCAATGTTACCGATATATTTATCATCTTTAAATATTCCAAACACAAGATCGGTACCCAATTCAAGTCCTTTTTCCCAGCCTGTGATCACATTTTGCAGAGTGGACGCTGTATCGGTTCTATCCACCCACGGTAGCCACTGCTTGAGATATTCACGGTTTTGATCTATGACACGGAAAACTTCATCGGCATCACCAGTCGTTAATGTTTTCAAACTAATATTATCTCTAACTTTAATTTTCATTACCTTTCCCCCCAGCTAAAATCCTTTCTAATTGCAGCTGTTTTTTTTCCAACTTATGGATAATACCGATCAATAAAAATGTAGTTTAGATTCATTGTTAAATAGGCTAACGCTTTTTCAATTTTACATTCTTTTCTTCTAGTTTCTGAATACATTTGGCTTGTTTTCTTACTTATAGAAATAACCAAGCTAATTTAACTATCATGTTATAAATGTTTAATAAGATGGTTCTAGTGATAACTAAACCCACTTATCACTAGAACCATCTTCACTTTTAAAATACCTAAAGACCAGTAACCCTAAAAAGGCAATACAATATCCTTACAATCTAGTAATAAGTAGATTACCAGACTCGTAACGCTTTAGTCCACGATAGAAGAATTTATATGCTAAAAAGCAGTAGAAAAAGGAGACAGTTAATAACACCACCAGTAATAATGGATTAAAACTGCGTGCTAGTTTCAATGGTATATGCACAATAAAAGAGGTTGGTATTACAGAAAGCATCAATACTCTGATAAATCCTCTATAAATACCTTCTGGGTAAATACAAAAGTTTATTACAAACTCCAGCGCCATATTACCGATTAAAGATGCATCGCCTAAATAGAAGGTAAATGTGTGTGCAGTAACACAGATAGCTGTTATCAAAAGTCCCCCAGTAACTACACCTAGAAGAAACATCAACCAGACCATTACACTGTTTCCCTGTGTCAAGGCAATGAGTATAAATCCATAGAGAAAATCGCCCCAGGCACTTAATGAAGTCTTCGAACAAAGTAAGCTCACTAAAATATCTTTGGGTTGAAGAAGGAAAGTATCTAGTTCACCAGATATTATAAGCCTGGTTAATCTGTTCATATTGGCAAACAAGATATGTGCTGCACCAAATGCAGTTGATGTCAACGCCCAGATAAACATCACATCATTAAAATCGTAGCCACCAATTCTTCCCCCAATCTGGGCAAAAGCGATCCACCAGAAAAATACAAAGGTACCATTGGACAAAGCCATCCCAAATACTTGCATTAGAAAACTAGAGCGATATTCTAGTGCAGAAGCCAGATTAACCTTAAAATATAAGCCTATTAGCTTGAACACATTTTTTAACTGTGTCATCTTAAACCTCCTCACCCACCATGAGCTTGTAGACTGCGTACACCATAGCTATACATACCTAGTGCTAACATTAGTGACAGTATAGCCCAAAAGATCTGGATTGGTATAACCTGCCAAAAAAATTCCCAGCTAAATGCAACAATGAGTTTAGCTGGTGCCCAAGCTACATATGAAAAAGGTAGCCAATGAGCAATACCCTGCAACCATTTGGGCAGAAACTCAACCGGAATAAACATACCTAACATAAATACCAGTTTCTGGTAGATCAGAAAGAAAGCAAGATTGTCTTCTAGCTTAAAGGCGGTCAAGCCTAGGGTCATCATCATAAAGAAATTAATTACCATTCCCAGTATTACACTGCAAAGACCCCATGGGAGCAACGATAATCTAAAATTAGGTATGGGACCTACCATAATTAGTCCCAGCACAACAGCTAACACGCCATAAATTATTAGGTTAAAAAACATTGAACCTAATGCATTGAAGAATTGGTAAAAAACATAATGGTATGGTCTCATGAGTTGGTAAGCAATACTACCGCTTTTAACATCCTCGTTCATTTCGTTATAGATCCCATTCTTGCACCCAAACACAATGAGCTCTGTCATACATAGGTACCAGACCATTTGAGTGAGAGAATAACCAGCTGCTTCACCACCTTGGTAGATTGCTCGCCATAGATTAAAGAAAACAAAGATAAATAGTGAATAAAAGACTAGTCCTCCAATTGCATTGCTACGATAAACAAAAGCATTTTGCAGACTAATACGCAATACAGTTAGATATTTTTTTATATTTTTCATATCACACCACCACAGCTTTAGTTGTGTAAATAGTAGAAATGATCTCTTCCATTGGCGGATCCTGTACTGTGATATCTGCTACCCCACCTTGTGCAATCAACCAGCGCATTGCTTCGTCAATGGATATTAATCTGGTATCTACAGATAAACATGCTCCAAGGTTCCCTGTCTTCTCTACTCTTACGCCTATTGGTGCATCTAGATGTTGTTCTAAATTAAAACGTACAGTAATGATCTTTTTGTTAAGATAATCATATTTTAACTTCTTTATAGGCTGATCTAGAATAATCTGACCCTGGTTAATTACAATCGCTCGCTTACATACCTGTTCTACATCACCTGTATCGTGACTAGTTAAAAAGATTGTTGTGCCATCTTCATGGTTCATACGCAGAATAAGCTCTCTTATCCTCTGTTTTACCACTACATCTAAGCCAATAGTTGGCTCATCAAGAAATAGGATCTCGGGTGAATGGAGTAAAGATGCAGCTACTTCACAGCGGATTCGTTGACCTAATGAAAGCTTACGTACCGGTATTTTTAAAAGATCACCTAGTTCAAAGCATTCTGTGAGTTCATCTACTCGTTTTTTCAAAGTGCTCTTATCGAGATCGTATATTGCTCCTAGTAATGTGAAACTATCTGTTGGAGGCAGGTGAAACCAGAGTTGAGACTTCTGGCCAAAAACTGTGCCAATATGGTAGGACAATTTTTGCCTCTGTTTTGCAGGGTTAAAACCCAGAACTGAAATCTCACCACTTGTAGGGTGCAGGATACCTGTTAACATTTTTATGGTGGTTGATTTTCCTGCTCCATTTGGGCCTATAAATGCACAAATTTCACCCCGTTCTACTGTAAAGCTGATATCTTTTACCGCTTGTACCTCTGTATAAACAGGTCTTACTAAAGCTTGAAATGATGCCTTTAGGCCTTCTTCTTTAACTCGTGTTCGGTAGAGTTTATTTAGATTCCTGATTTCAATTATTGACATAGCTCTCCCCTCTCCCTAATAATTCTAAGCGCTACTAAAACGACCCTGAATAATCTTCTTTTGCGGTAAACTATAGAAAAAGTATGCTGTATACAAAGCTTCTGGAAAATAAAAGCTCATTTAACACGAGCGGGTTTTTCACTGTAACTTATTTATGAGCGATATGTTAATACAGTAAGCTTATGCCAGAGCACTACCTATCTTGATTGCAATAGGCTAAGTGTGCTCTTACATAAAGCAAAAAAATATTTCCCTTAACAGAAACCTTTTAGCCAAGACCCCAGTAGATATTAGTTACTAGTTTGATAACAATTGGTTTTCCTAGGTTACAGCTTAACGTACTACTTAGAAGATTTATACCTTTTTTACAAGATAAAATCGACACTGTTTGGGATATCTAACTTTGTTTTTGGGGTGCAACGGTATCGTTAAAGCAGACTTAAGCGATATATGTTTCTTGGCCTGCTTCTTAGCTGTTTTCTTGGCATTAATTTAGTAACTATTCTACTGATAGTTCTATTTAAAAGACAAAAAACCCGCAGAATCACCTGTTAAGTGACTCCGCGGGTGCTTCCCCACGTGTAAGGCTTTGCCCCTATGTAGCTCAAGCTACAAACCCGAAGCTTTTGCTTGTAGTTTATAGTTCTTATACACACTCACTACTTGAAAGGAATTATTACATAACAAGTCTGATATGTCAATACTATTACACTATATTTTCTTAGCGAAATATTTACTGCTTGGACAATTTTACCCCTACCCTTTTTATTAGTTTTACTATTCCAGCTCTTTTAGACCTCAACACTACACACAGATTATTTGGTAGATAAAAAAAAACCCCTTAGAGGTAAGGGGTAGCAAAACTCATTATTAAAAAGGTATTAAATCACCAATTTATCTAGGACTTTATACCTTATAGTAATATCATAAACCAAAAATGCCCAACTGTCAAGATATTTTTCAAAACAAAGAGAAATATGGCAATTGAAGTTAACCCTCCCCCAACAAGGCTTTACACCTAGAGCTACAATATTTCCTACTTTACCAAAACTCAGGTAGACTAGAATAGCTAAAAAGCTATGGGGAGGGATTTAGGTGGCTCAAATTGTTTTAAAAAATATAAAAAAGACCTTCAAAGTAGCTGAAAGACCTGAGGGGCGTTTTGGAGTACTAAAGGGAGCCTTTAATCGAAAAACAAGACTGGTTAAAGCTTTAGAGGATGTTTCCTTTTCAATTGATGAAGGCGAACTAATAGGCTATATCGGTCCTAATGGTGCTGGTAAATCTACTACTGTAAAGATTATGAGTGGCATACTAACTCCAGATAGCGGTAACTGTGAAATACTCGGTCGCACTCCCTGGAAGGAAAGGGTCAATCATGTATCCTGTATTGGTGTAGTGTTCGGTCAACGAAGCCAGTTATGGTGGGATGTTCCTGTGAAGGATTCATTTGATCTACTTAGAGATATCTATAATATTTCGTCAGTTCATTATGCGAAAAGACTTAACGAACTTACTCAAGCACTCCAGATTGAAAGTCTATTGAAAACTCCAGTACGTCAATTATCCCTCGGTCAAAGAATGCGTTGTGAAATAACGGCTGCACTACTGCATAGTCCGAGGATCCTATTTCTTGATGAGCCAACAATCGGACTAGATGCTGTTTCCAAGCTTGCTTTACGGGAGTTTCTTAAGGACGAAAATCGTTCTAAAGGAGTGACCATGATTCTAACCACCCATGATATGGATGATATTGCAGCTTTATGTTCCAAAGTTATGGTAATCGGCCACGGAAAACTACTTTATAACGGAAGCCTTAATGTGTTAAGAGAGCAGTATGCTCCCTTACGCTGTATTCGAGCTACCCTAGATAAAGAAACCCTGCAATCTCCAATAGAAGGAGCTGAAATGGTTAAAATCGAGGGTAATGAGTGGAGCATCTTTTTTGATCCACATAAAACCGCCACTCATCTGATGGTTGAACGCTTAGCAAAAAAGCTTGTACTCAAAGATATTGTCATTGAAGAACAAAGCATTGACGAGATGGTGGCAACAATGTATCAGGAGATGAGCTTATGAAGCTCAAAGCACTTTTTTCTATCTTTAGGATGAAAACCGCGGAAGGTTTTCAATACAGGTTAGCAGGAATTGCTGGGGCAACAACTAGTATCTTCTGGGTTCTAGTTGAGATAACTGTATATAGGGTTTTTTACACCTATGCCAATAATAATACAGCTGGAATCTTAGCAGGCCTTACTCTAAATCAGCTCATTTCCTATTCGTGGTTAACTCAATTAGTGTTTTTAATGCAGCCAATGTCCATCGATAGTGATATTCAAAGCAAAATTGAGAGTGGAAACATCGCACTCGAATTATGTAGACCCCTAGATTTGTATACCCACTGGTTTGCTAAACTTACTGCTTCACGGCTAACTCCATTATTCTGGCGAGGTTCTCTTGTTATTCTAGTAGGAATGCTTATGCCTGCTTCGTATAGACTTGGACCACCAGCTTCGCTAATTAATCTGATACTGATGCTACTATCATTTTTCAGTGCCTTATTTTTATGTACAACTTATGGAGTCTTAATGTGTGTGGTCCGAATGGGTATAACTTGGGGGAACGGTCCAACCTATATGTTAATGCTAATTGGCGGAGTTTTGTCTGGGGCATACCTACCTTTACAACTATGGCCCGATTCCTGGCAAAGATTTTTACTGCTTCAACCTTTTGCTGGTTATCTTGATATTCCACTACGCTTATATGTAGGCTCAATGTCCCCTCAAACAGCTTTCGCAGCCATTACATTGCAATGGGTTTGGACTCTTATCTTTATTTTGCTGGGTAAGTTTTTGTTAGTCAGACGTCTGAAAACAATTGTAGTGCAGGGGGGATAAAACGTGAATACCTTAAGGTTATATTTAAGATACATTAAAATGAACTTCCTTGCTGGACTCCAATATAAAGGCTGGTCATTGATGGTATTACAGGTTTTTATGGTTGTTGTGACCGATCCAATTAGTGTAATATTTCTTTTTTCTCGTTTTGGTGATGTTGGAATCTGGTCCGCCACTAAAATTATGTTGATCTATGCAATGGCTATTACTAGCTTTGGTTTAGCAGAAACTCTTTGCCGTGGACTGGATTATTTCCCCTGGAAAATGATCCGTACCGGAGATTTTGACAGGTTGTTATTGAGACCACAGCCGTTACTAGTTCAAGCTGCTGGATCTTATTTCCATATCCATAGAATCGCAAGAGTAGTTAGCGGTATTGTAGTTATCGTCTGGTGTCTGCGAGATCTAAAAGTAGAAATGTCCTTACTAAATATTGTCACTATTATCATGGCTTTAGTAGGAGGCTTTCTTACCTACACAGGAGTTTTTATCTTTACTTCAGGAATAGCTTTTTTCACAATTCAAGGGTTAGATTGGATTTATATCTTTACCAATGCTAGTTATCAGGTTACGAGATGTCCGGTAGATTATCTACCTAATATCCTGCGCAATGTATTTACATTTTTTGTTCCTATACTGGTTATGAGTTATTACCCTGCAGCTGCAGTTTGTAACTGGGGACAGCCTTATTGGAAAGGTTTGTTAGCATTGCCTACTGGCTTACTATTTATGACTCTCTCGACATTAGTATGGCGTTTTGGTGTGAATCATTATCAAAGTACAGGTAGCTGAAGTGGATTTAGCCTTTGACTTGCAAATATTTCTCTGTTGATAGATCGAGCAGCTAATCAAGTAGCTACTGTAGTTAACCAGGTAGCCACTGGAGCATCTGAGCAGGCTAATGAAATAACTCTTACTGTATCGGCAATGCAAATCTTAAAAAATACTATTGAAGACATCGTCGCAAGCTCTAAAAGACAACTAGCTGATGTTGCTATATCAAAATCAACTACTGAAGATACAATCCAACAAATGGATCAAGTAAACAAAGAACTTACTCAAGTGAATAAAGCCAAAGAAATTATGAGTAATACGGCAACTGCAGGAAGAGAACATATAAATTCTGCTATCGAAGGTATCAGCAAAGTTGCTAATACATCAGATGAAGTGGTTTCAACTTTTGATGCGCTTGAACGCCAATCTAAACAAATTGGTGTCATTGTTGAAGTAATAAGAGAAATTGCAGATCAAACTAACTTATTGGCACTTAATGCTGCTATTGAAGCAGCTAGAGCTGGCGAACACGGGGCTGGGTTTGCTGTGGTAGCTGAAGAAGTGCGAGTTTTAGCCGAAAAATCTCGCAAAGCTACTGGAGAAATAGTCCAACTGATTAAAGAAAATCAAAATCGTTTTGATGAAGCAAAAGACGCACTTGGTAGAGAACAGCAACTTCTTAAATCTGGTGTGTCGTTAGTAGATACTGCTGGCGAGAGTTTTAATGCTATTGCTGAAGCAACTAATGAATTGAATTATAAATTACAATCTCTTGTTAGCATTATAGATAATATTAATTCTGCTTTAATTAGTTTTAGCTCGATTACAGAAGGCTTTAATAGTTTAGCTGAAGACAATGCTTCTCTTGCTCTACAGATGAATAATGAAAGTGGTAAAGTAAATTCCTCGTTGGAATCAATTGCTGCTGTATCTGAAGAGTCTGCAGCTTCTGCAGAAGAGGTAACAGCATCTACTGAAGAAATTAGTAGTGTTACTCACACTCTTTTAATTGCTTTTAACGAAATTGCTAATGCTCTTGCCGAAGTAGAACAGCTAATTAACCGTTACCAAGTTTAATCATAGCCAAATTATTAAAATTAGCTACTAAATTTGTAAGAAGGCCTTAAGCACTAGCTTAAGGCCTTCTCAATATTATTACCGCAGCATTTGATTAGTTAGTAACGTTTTTTAATGGTAGCGGTGCTTTTTTTAATTTCAGAAACATTAAAATTTTTATTGCCGTTTTCTTAAATTCGTTAGTGTCATATAATGTTCGCAAAATACCGCATCTCTCAATGATTGACACGGCATAAACCCTCTTCGAATCGATCTTGGAGCGACCTTATGATACCTTGCTATCTGTTCTTGACTTTTCTTCCCTTCTAAGTATTCAACAGTAGATATCTTTTACTCATATGTAACTTCCGGTTTTCTCTCTATATAAAAATACTCCCCTAATGATAAACAGTTATATTGTTGCTACTGTCTACCACGAAGGGAGCATTGTATCCACTTCATTATCAAAACAACTACCTGTTGTTTCGGATTTCTCGTAGATTATTTAGTGTTTATAATACGGTCTCAGCCAATAGATAACGGCTGTTTTTAGCAATAATTGCTTTCAATAATATATTGAATTATCTTGCTACCTTTAATTGGCATATTTCGTTCCAATTCTTAGATGTGATTATCTCAATTGCATTTAAATCTACCTTCAGGCCATTTACTTCTCCTTCAAGCTTGGCTATGGTATAACCTAAATTGTCAATCTGAGCTTTATGCTCTTCACTTGCATAAATTAATGATTTTAATAATTCTCCGTGTTCTTTTTGTTGTTCAGTAATTAGGTGCACATCTTGCTTTACTTCCTGCATTTCATGTTTGAGCCCATTAACATCCAGTTTTAATCCACCAACATCCTGTTTTAACCCCTTAACATCCTGTTTTAATCCACCAACATCTTGTTTTAACGCCTTAACATCCTGTTTTAATCCACTAACATCTTGTTTGACTTCCTTCATTTCTTGTTTAATCTCTTTAACATCTTTGCTTGTTTCTTGTACTGCTACTAAAACTTTTTCGAGTAGGTTCTCACCACCCATGTTTTCACCTCTCTCCAAATTCTTTCGTTGTTGTGAAGTTAAACTCTGATGTTATTTCTAATCTTTGTAATTATCATCTCAATTATATCATAATGATTTGCGGTTAATTTTAACAAACAGAAGGTTTGGTACCCTAATTTCGTAACTTAATCTGTAATACCTTTGGTTTTCAAGCTCTATCGAACAAATTACGTTAATTTAATGCCATATTTTTCGTTAATAACTTATTATCATACTATATAATTTCTATATTGTAATCAACTTTCTTAACTTTTAACTGATAGTAAGTTTATAAGACTAATACTAAGTCTTTCTCAAGTAAAAGGGATTCTCAGCCATGCAAAAATCCCTAGAAATATACTTGCTAAATCGATAATTCTACATTACCATTCTACAGCAACGCTTATAATAGGGAACTTTTTGTTAATATTTATAAAACAGAACCTGTTCTTATCTTTTGTTCAGTGGTTTGTGGTATTAGCCTTAAATAGCGGCTGGGTTTTCTGTACCTATCACCTGAATAGAGATGATAACTTAATAATAGTTGTTTTTTAGCTCTGGTAATACCTACATAAAAGACCCTTCGTTCCTCAATTTCCTTGTTTTCGTTAAGGGCGAACCAATTAGGAAATTCATTTTCTATTAAACCTGGCATAAACACTACATCAAACTCTAAGCCTTTGGCTTGGTGAACTGTAATTACAGCGACTCTCTCTTCTGTATCTATGCGATCGATGTTTTTTGCAAGCGAAGCAAACTTTAAAAATGTATCCAAAGCTAAACCGGGATGAAGATTATGATCGTCTCTTATTTTACATGTATTAAGCAACTCCCTAAAACTTACCATCTTAAGAGGCTTATCTTTATATTGATCAAAAAGACCACTTTCTTGTAAAACAATTTTGAGCACTTCTGGTGGTCTATTTACTTTTACTAAATCTTTCCATTTCCCTATTTTCGCAGCTAAAGGCCAAAACAAGTAGGCTATACTTTGGACAAGTTGTCGTCTTTGAGAGGCATCTTTTTTAATTAATGGAGCTAGGTATCTTAATAAATCCCAGGTAGCAGCTACATCCTCGTCTGCTTGATGGGTAGGTTTATGAGGTAGGTTAAGGGATTTAGCTAAATCCCCCAATCTATAACTTGGTTCATCTAAGAAACGTTTAGCGATAATAAGTGTGTCATAAAAATATTGCTGTTCAAAAGAAAGACCGTATCGTTGTAATACAGCTTGTACCATATCTAAATCAAAGCGGACATTATGTCCGACAATCACGCTATTGGCAGCAAAATTTTTAAATTCTAGGAGAACTGTTTTCCCATCTTCTCCTCTTTTATTAAGATAATCATCTGAAAACCCATGTATATAAAAACTATCACCAACCGATTTTGTTGGTTTAATTAATCTATGAAACTCCTCTAATAATCGTCCATTCTGAATTTTATAAGCAGCAATTTGCACAATCTCATCTACCTTGGGATCGATTCCGGTAGTTTCACAGTCAAAAATTATTATTGAGCCACTTTCTAAGGCCTGAAGTAAAGGGGTAAATGGATCGCTAAAATATAAAGTAGACCAGGAACCAAAATCAGATAAACGCAAGCCCGTACTTTCGGCTGCAATAATATTATCGATAACTGTTTCGTTAATAGAGTAATTCTTTAACATCCGCCTAAAACTCGCTTGATCTTCAGGGTTTAAAAGAAACCGTAGATAGGCTAAGCAATTTTTAACCTCTTGCCGTTGAAAAAACTGGTAGGTATCAGCTGTTATATGAGGTATTTCCATTAATTGCATAGCTTGGGAAACTACTGTTGCTCGGTTATTAGAACGAGTTAGTACGCCAATTTTACTATAGGGGATTCCGCTTTTATGTAGATTTTTTACTTCGTTAGCTACCCACTCCGCTTCGCTATATTCATCTAATAAGCCTTCAATTACGATAGGAGAGCCAATTTCCATATTAGCCGCAGGCCTAGGTAGAGGGTTCTTATTATATGTAGAAACTACTGAACAAGCTGCCTTAACTAATGTTTTTGTAGAACGGTGGTTTTCGTCAAAGTTTATGGTTAGATGCTGAGGAAAATCCTGAGAAAAACACCTAATAACTTTTTCTGGTTCCGAACCACGCCATTCATAGATAGTTTGATCAAAATCCCCCGTTAACACCAAATTGTTACCATGTTTAGCTAAGAAAGCAATGATGTTATACTCAGTGATGTGTGTATCTTGCATCTCATCTACTTGAATCAGATCAAATCGTTTGGACCATTCTTCTTGAACTAAATGGTTTTCGTTAAATGCCTTGTTCACTAAGGATATTAAGTCACTGAAATCCAGCGCACAATTAGCGGATAACTTATTCTGATACATAGTAAATGCATTTATAAAGAGTTGGGGATTAATATGCTTTGGCAGGACTCCTTCAATTTTATATGTTTGAATCAAAGAAGAGATCTGCTTCTCTTCAAGATTTAAAATTTTGGTGAGATTTAGTTCAGTAATTAATTCTATGGTGTCGTCATCGTCAAAGATACTGAAATCCTGAGGTATCCCTAACCGTTTAGCACTTTGATACAATACTCTAGCACAAAAACCATGAAAAGTTTTTATTACCACTCTATGGGCATATCCTTGGCAATATTTTTTTATACGCTCGCGCATTTCATCAGCTGCACGATTAGTAAAAGTTACACAAAGGATTTTTTCGGGTGGGACTCCTTTGTTTATAGCCATGGCCACACGAAGTGCTAACGAAAACGTTTTTCCTGTACCAACACATGCTTGCAGCAAAATACTCTTGTCCCAGTTATCAATAAATTTTTGTTGTAATGGCGTTGGTTTTATTAGAGTAGGCATAAGTTAACCTCCAAATACTTTTTTACGATAAATCGAAGCTCACTCTCTTACCTATCATCTTCTAAACATTCACCATTAATAGTTAGCTTATTAGAAACATTTCATAAACCTAATAACCAAGTTATTTTTACTAACGCAGTTAGTGTCAAATCAAGAAACTTGAACTTAAGGGCATGCTTATCTTGATTAAATTCTTTAGCAAACATTTTAAGCGTATTTTTATTAAAAGGCTCTAGGGGAACAAGAAAAACCACAGTATTCTAAGCTGTATTAAAATAATAAAGCCAGCCAAAAATCGCTATGCCCAAGAATAATATGGCAATTGCCATATTCCTCAATTTGATCGCCAAAATAACGCAAAGATTTACCAAGTAAATATAGTTATAAATCGCAGAGATATCGGAAACTTTTTCTTCGATACCAAGACAACGATGTTTACCATCACCAATAAATATTCCAAGCTTTGCTGTTTCAGTTCGGTAAAGGTCTTTTCTAATCAGAAACTACCAAAGAAACTAATTATTTATTGCGCTATAATACTCACTACAGCATTTTTCTATTAGGTTCTAAAATCACGATGTCAGTTAAAATTTTTATCTATTGTTATTAGTTCTGCTACGCTCCTTGTAGCTTACCTTTATAAATAAGCTATATATTAGTTCAATTAACTTTTGTTACCCCGTTTTTATCCTTTAATCAAATTTTCCCCCCGATTTACAATACTCCTTTCTATTATTGGTTTTACAGAAGATATCTTCAGCATAAGTAACTACAATACATAGCATTTACTCCTGGGTAATTTCGTATATAAAAAGATCTAGATAACACTTTGTCATCTAGATCTTACTAAATATGTTAATACCTAAGGCAACCAATTACCGGTTTAACCTTTCTTTACTATGAGTCCAATAAGAATACCAAAACACAGACCTAATGCTATGCCAGTACCGACATTGCCAAACAACAATTTCCCAAATATTATACCGAAAGCTAAACCTAATGGTAATGTCAATGCCAAATTATTTTCTTCGTTTTTATCTGATTTAGATTCTTCCTGTCCTTTAATATCCTCGGTCTCTTTCTTTTCTTCGTTACCCATCTATTATCACTCTTTCTCGGTTGATTATTTTATAACTTTGGGAAATGTAGATTACAACCATGTGTAATGAGTAACTTACTTCCATAATTGTAAAGATGATTAGTTAAACGATTATATCT
>ENA-UOOI01001293-UOOI01001293.1-fermentation-metagenome-genome-assembly--contig:-NODE-1293-length-26809-cov-99.659565_pt1 | contig 26809 bp, 24 predicted proteins | sample MGYA00245779_ERZ724027 | MGnify/ENA primary metagenome ERZ724027 (study PRJEB28704, sample SAMN03018318) | fermentation metagenome | biome: anthropogenic terrestrial biome; feature: soil...
TGTAGTTTTATATTGGAACGAAACTTGACGAAATGGTTATGATTTAGTATTATTAGTTGCAATGCTTATAATTTAGTATTATTAGTTGCAATGCTTATAATTATGAAAATTAGATAGGCGGCCTCTCGACTGCCTGTTTTCCTATGATAAATGAATGAAATGTGATGGAAAGGTGAAGGAGAAGATGGCAGATAAAAGAGATTATTATGAGGTCTTGGGCGTTGGCAGGACAGCAACGGAGGATGAATTAAAAAAAGCATATAGAAAACTTGCCAAAAAGTATCATCCAGATACCAATCCGGGGGACAAGGAAGCCGAAGCAAAGTTTAAGGAAGCTTCCGAAGCTTATGCAATCCTTAGTGATCCTGACAAGCGAAGACAGTATGACCAGTTTGGACATTCTGCTTTTGAGGGAGGAGCCGGTGGCGGTGGATTCGATTTTAGCGGAATGGATATGGGGGATATCTTTGGTGATATCTTTGGTGATTTTTTTGGAGGCAGTCGTTCCAGACGTGCTAATAACGGACCGATGCAAGGAGCAAATCTCAGGACTTCCGTCAGAATTAGCTTTGAAGAGGCCGTATTTGGCACGGAGAAGGAATTGGACCTGAACCTTAAGGATGAGTGTACCTCCTGCCACGGGAACGGTGCAAAGCATGGAACGAGCGCGGAAACCTGTAAAAAATGCGGCGGTAAGGGACAGGTGGTTTATACCCAGCAATCTCTGTTCGGTGTTGTTCGAAATGTTCAGACCTGCCCGGACTGCAGAGGTACCGGTAAAATCATCAGAGAAAAATGTCCGGATTGCCACGGGGAAGGCTATGTTACAAGTCGTAAGAAGATCAAGGTAGTAATTCCCGCCGGTATTGATAATGGTCAAAGTGTAAGAATCCGCGGAAAGGGAGAGCCGGGTGAAAATGGAGGACCTAGAGGCGATCTGCTTGTAGTGGTTGAAGTAAGCAGGCATCCGATTTTCCAGCGCCAGGATTATGATATTTTCTCTACCGCACCGGTTTCCTATGCTACGGCAGTATTGGGCGGAGATATCCGAATCAGCACGGTAGACGGAGACATTATCTATAATGTAAAACCTGGAACCCAGACGGATACGAAAGTTCGGTTAAGGGAGAAGGGTGTGCCGTCCCTGCGCAATAAAAACGTCCGCGGAGATCATTATGTCACATTAGTAGTTCAGGTCCCTACCAATTTAAATGCCGAACAAAAAGACCTTTTGCGTAAATTTGATGATGCTATGACAGGCAATAATAGCAGTGATAACAATGACACGGAAAAAGAAAAGGGCAGAAAGAAATTCTGGAAATAAACGAAGCGGCGCTTCTAGAAGCAATAAGGAACGGATTGTCTAAGTGAGGGAGAATAGTTATTATTATGAAGTGGACAAAATTTAGTTTAGAAACTACGACAGAGGCAGTAGACTTAATCAGCAGTATGCTGAACGATATTGGTATCGAGGGAATTGAAATCCACGATAATGTACCTCTGTCAGAAGCAGATAAGAAGCAGATGTTCGTTGATATTCTTCCTATCTTAGAAGAGGATGACGGAACGGCTGCCGTCAGTTTTTATATTGATAAAGAGCAGGATACCAAGGAAATTCTCGCAAAGGTAAAGGAAGGATTAAAAGAACTGTCCGAATTCATATCGATTGGAAGCGGCAAAATCACCGTTTCTGAAACGCAGGATGTGGATTGGGTAAATAACTGGAAGCAGTTTTTTAAACCATTTCGTGTTGACGATACCATTGTTATCAAGCCTACTTGGGAAACACTTTCGGAGCAGAAAGAGAACGACCTGGTAATTGAGATTGACCCGGGAACTTCCTTTGGAACCGGGGCGCATGAAACAACAAAGCTCTGTATCATTGCTTTAAAGAAGTTTATAAAATCGGATTCCATAGTACTGGATGCGGGTACCGGAAGTGGAATCCTGGCGATTATAGCGAAAAAGCTTGGGGCGAAGGAAGTCCTTGGAATCGATATCGATCCCCATGCAACAGATTCTGCAATTGAAAATGCAAAGGTGAATCATTTAACGGTTGCGGAGGGAGATTTGAATTTCCTTACCGGAAATATCATTGCAGATGGCGGCGTAAGAGAACAAATCGGTAAAGAGAAGTACGATGTGGTAGTGGCGAACATTCTCGCAGATGTTATTATACCGTTAGCCGGGGTGATTGGAGAGAACTTAAAACCTGGCGGTATCTTTATCAGCTCCGGTATTATCAATACCAAGGAAGATGCCGTGAAAGAAGCCTTATTCAAAAATAACTTTGCGATTGCCAAAGTTGATCATATGGGGGATTGGGTTTCCTTTGCAGCAAGAAGGAAATAAATAAAATCATCTATGCCGGCTATTGCCGGTGTAGTTAAAATACTCCCGGCAGCATTTTTGAATGCAGCCGGGAGATTTTGATTCAGCCCTTACGGTGCGTAAAGGATTTGAAATTAGCATTGAACATATGTTCCTGTTGTTATATAATAGCTTACAGGGAACTCTTTTGCAGGAAGAAATCTTAAAATGACTTTATGATATTCCTATCAATTTTGGAAGTAAACGAAGGAGAGTAGTGTGAAAAATAAATTTTTCACACGCAAATTTGATTTGAGTGTTATAAGTCACATGAAACTATGAACATGAATAGGAACGCATATATATTCAGTTTGGCTAAGACCGGCTGACGCAGGCTGTTTATATTCGATTTGAGACTCAGGCGAAAATAGAGCCTGCTTGTGCGATATTTTCGCTAAGCTTTGAGGCTCAAAGGAGAATATGCCAAGGAAGGTAAGGCAGCCAAATGAATATATATAAGGTCCTATTCATATCAAAATCTTAAAATGACTTATGACACTTAAATCAACTTTGAGCCTGCGGCACAAAGTTTGCAGTTTGTCAAGAAAGGGCATGGAGGATAAGATGCATCGATTTTATGTAACGGCAGATCAGATCAAAGGGGATATGATTAGCATTACCGGCAGTGATGTGAATCACATTAAGAATGTTCTTCGCATGAATCAGGGCGAGGAACTTATAATTTGTGATGGACAAGGAAAAGATTGTTATTGTATAATAAATAGGGTATCGGAAGGAGAGATCACAGCGAAGCTATTATCCATGCAGAAAACCGATACGGAGTTAAAGACAAAAATCACCTTATATCAGGGACTCCCTAAGAAAGATAAAATGGAATTAATTATACAAAAATCAGTTGAACTTGGTGTATATGAAATCGTACCGGTAATGACCAGACGTGTTATCGTTAAGCTTGAGGATAAGAAGAAGGAAGAAAAAAAGCTGGAGCGGTGGCAAGCGATTGCCGAGAGTGCTGCGAAGCAGTCCGGCCGGGGAGTGATACCGTCCGTCCGTCCGATTATCTCTTACAGCGAAGCCATTCGGGAATGCAGCAATCGGGACCTTGGATTAATTCCCTACGAGAATGCCGGAGGAATCTCATATACCCGGGAGATCCTGAATCAACTCCGGAAGTATTCTTCCATAGGAGTTTTTATCGGACCGGAAGGAGGATTCGAGGAAGCCGAAATCGAGCTTGCCGGGAAAAATAATATCCGTCCGATCACCTTGGGAAAACGAATCCTGAGAACGGAAACGGCAGGCTTAGCAATACTATCCATGATGATGCTGTCACTGGAAGAAGACAGTTAAGATGGTACGAGCAGGGAGGTAAAGATAGATGGAGATACAGCTTTGGAGAGAGATACTTGATCCCTATGCCTTGGCAGTAGATGAATTGGTGATAAAATTTAATTATATTATAGACGAATATCGTCATGTAGGAGCCTATTCGCCAATCGAGCAGGTTACCGGCCGGGTAAAAACCATATCAAGTATTTTAGAAAAGGCACTAAAGAAGAACATAGATCTTAAAAACTTTGAGGAAAAGATTGAAGATATTGCCGGTATCCGGATTATATGCCAGTTTGTAGAGGACATCTATAAAGTGGTTGATATCATCAAGAAGCGTTCTGATATGCGGGTAAAGAGTGAAAAGGATTATATCAATCATGTTAAGAAAAGCGGATACCGGTCCTATCATATGATTGTCTACTATGATGTGGAAACTCTGAAAGGGAAAAAAGAAATTCAGGTCGAGATACAGATTCGGACCCTGGCAATGAATTTTTGGGCTACCATTGAGCATTCTTTACAATATAAGTACAAGCAGAATATTCCGGAGCATATCAGGGAAAGGCTTTCCTCTGCGGCAGAGGCGGTAATCATATTGGACCGCGAGATGTCTGTGGTGCGGGATGAAATTATGGATGCACAGAATTCGTTTACAATCAAAGCCAATATTGTTGCGGACATTCTTACGAATATCCAGAATCTCTATAAGGTTGCAAATAAACAGGAGGTTATCAAGATTCAGGATGATTTCTTCCGTATCTATCAAAAGGGAGATCAGGATGAGTTGGAGAAATTCAGCGAGGATCTGGATCGGGTTGCACAGCGCTATCGTGCACAAAGTCTGCGCTAAGGCAAGGGAAATTACCGGATGAAAACAATGGAGTGATAGAATGAATTTACCGAAATTATTTGAGGACAGAATGAGAAAGCTTTTGGGGGAGGAATACGAAGTATTCAAGGAAGGTTACTCGAAACCGTATTACAGTGGATTACGGGTAAATACCTTGAAGATTACCCCAGAGGAATTTGAAGCAATCTGTCCTTTTTCTATAAATCGTATTCCCTGGATAGCAAATGGATACTATTATGATTCGGATCAGCAGCCTTCGAAGCATCCGTTCTATTATGCGGGGCTGTACTATATCCAGGAGCCCAGTGCCATGACACCTGCTAGCCTTCTTCCGGTGGAAAAGGGAGATAAGGTGCTGGATATCTGTGCGGCGCCCGGTGGGAAAAGTACGGAGCTGGGTGCAAAGCTGCAGGGAGAAGGAATTCTGGTTTCGAATGATATCAGTAATTCCAGAGCAAAGGCACTTTTAAAGAACATTGAGCTTCTTGGGATATCCAATGCCCTGGTTCTCTCGGAGGCACCGAATAAGCTGGCCGATGTATTTCCGGAGTATTTTGATAAGATCTTAGTCGATGCCCCCTGTTCCGGGGAGGGGATGTTCCGCAAAAGTCCTTCCATCATGAAGAACTGGGAGCAGTATGGGGTAGAATATTATAATAAATTACAGAAGGAGATTATCACCTTTGCCGCCCGTATGTTAAAGCCTGGCGGTATGATGGTGTACTCCACCTGTACTTTTTCACCGGAGGAGGATGAAGGAACCATATCCTATCTTCTGGAGCAGTTTCCAGAATTTCATGTGGTCAATGCCATTCCCGGGAATGCCATGCAGCAGAAACTTGGTTTATCTTACGAAGGGTTTGCCTTCGGAAAGCCGGAATGGGCAGATGGGAAGGATGAACTGAAGAATTGTATCCGGCTATGGCCCCATAAGCTGAATGGGGAAGGCCATTTTATTGCGCTGCTTCGTAAGGATGGGGATCCGTATCGGGAGAATCCGTCGGATACGATACCCGGAAGGAGTGCGGTAGGAAAGGATATATCCGGAAAGAGTGCAATGTTTAAGAATGCCACAGGAAAGAATACTATGTCAAGGAATGCGGCAGCCGGTAAGAAAACACTGCTTTCTGAGGAAGCATGCAGTTTTATTAAGAAACTGGATCCGAATCGAATCAGCAAAGGTGAGATTGTCGTTCGTGAACCCTATGTCTATCTGGTGCCCAAAGGTTTACCGAATCTTCATGGCCTACGTATTCTAAGGCAGGGACTACTTATCGGTGAAATGAAAAAGCTGCGGTTTGAGCCTTCGCAGGCCCTGGCAAGTGCCATGAATGGGAAGGAATATGGGAAAATCATTTCTCTTAAAAGGGATGATCCGAATGTCATCCGGTATCTCAAATGTGAATCTGTCGAATTTGAGGAGCAATATGAGGATGGCTGGTATCTGATCTGTGTGGAGGGCTATCCGCTGGGCTGGGGGAAGATCACAAAGAATCAATTTAAGAATAAATATCTGCCCGGATGGAGATGGGTATAGATGCTGTCGTTATTGTTCACACCTGGGCAAAGTCTATCCTATGATTTCGTCAAATGATATCCGATAAGGAGTATTTGCATTCGTTGGTACTTTGGCTCCGTATTTTGGAGCCTTATGTACCACTACGTAATGAATCTTAAGCGAAAGCGTCTCCGAATTCGGATACATTTGTCGAAATCATAACATGGTATACATGGTGGGTGTGAATAGTAACAAAAAGGTAGTAGGCAGAAGTGCAGGAGGAGATATGGCGGTACAAATACGACTGGATAAATTTCTTGCAGATATGGGGATCGGTACCCGGAGTGAGATTAAGCAATGGATCCGAAAGGGAAGGGTAAAGGTGAACCATATGGTAATAACGAAGCCGGAGAGCAAAGTTGCTCCGGATGATACGGTATGCTTTGACGATGTAAGAGTATCCTATCAGAGCCTTGTCTATTATATGCTTTATAAGCCGGCAGGCGTGGTTTCTGCAACAAGGGATAAGGTCAGCAGGACCGTTCTGGATTTGATTACTGACCGGCAGCGAAAGGATCTATTTCCGGTCGGCCGGTTGGATAAGGATACGGAAGGGCTGCTTCTTATTACGAACGATGGGGAATTGGCGCATCAGCTTCTTTCACCGAAAAAGCATGTAGATAAGGTCTATTATGCCAAGGTGAAAGGAAAGGTAACCGGGGAAGATACGGAAGCCTTCCTTGAAGGGGTTATGATAGAGGAAGATTATCGTACCCTGCCGGCCAAGCTTACGATATTAGCTTCCGATGCCGTTTCTGAGGTTGAATTAACCATACAGGAGGGTAAATTTCATCAGGTAAAACGAATGTTTGAGGCAATGGGCAAGGAGGTTATCTATCTGAAGCGTTTGTCTATGGGCAATCTGCGCTTGGACGAAGGGCTTAAGCCAGGGGAATACCGCGAGCTGACTAAGGAGGAGATAGCGCTTTTAAGAAACACGCGATAGTATATGGGTTTTTCACTTAAGAAGAACCTGTTTGCACCGATCAGAGGACAGAAAGAGAATAAGGAGATAAGGATGTTAAAAGACATAGATGCAGTGATTTTTGATATGGACGGAACGTTGATTGATTCTATGTGGATGTGGGAGAGCATTGATATAGAATATCTGAAAAGATATGGTATTTCGGCACCTGCAAATCTGCAGAAAAATATAGAAGGAATGAGCTTTAGCGAGACAGCAGCTTACTTTAAAAATTATTTTCAACTTTCTGACAGTACGGATCAGATTAAAGAGGATTGGAATAAAATGGCCTGGGAGAAGTATGCTTCGGAGGTCCCGTTAAAGGAAGGGGTTCTGGAATTACTGAAGAATCTTAAGCACCACAATATAAAAACTGGGATAGCAACCAGCAATTCCAGAGAATTGACCGATCTGGTTTTAGAAAAGCTGGAAATTGCAGAATATTTTGATTCCATCCGGACCGCCTGTGAGGTGGAGAAAGGTAAACCTTCTCCGGATATCTATCTTCTGGTAGCGAAGGACTTAAACGTTGCTCCGGCAAGGTGCCTGGTTTTTGAAGATGTTATCCAGGGAGTGATGGCCGGCAAGAATGCTGCCATGAAAGTCTGTGCGGTATACGATAAATTTTCGGAAAAGGATGATGCTATGAAGAAGAAGCTGGCAGATTGCTATATTTATTCCATGGCGGAGGTCTTGCCCGTACGATAATGGCGCAGAATTCGGGAGAAATAGTATTATGAAACAATTTATAGTTCAACAGAATGAGGCAGGGCAGCGCCTGGATAAGCTGCTACTTAAAATTTTAAATAAAGCGCCCCAAAGCTTTATCTATAAAATGCTACGCAAAAAGAATATTGTATTGAATGGGAAGAAAGCGGATGGCTCGGAAAAACTTGCGGTGAACGATGAAATCAAGCTTTTCCTGTCGGATGCAACGATAGAGCAATTTCAGGAAACGCTTTATACCATCCAAGCTGATTACCAGTTGGATATTATTTATGAGGATTCTAATATTCTTATAATGAATAAACCTTTTGGGGTACTTTCACAGAAGGCAGAGAAGGACGATATTTCCCTTGTGGAATATATGATTTCCTATCTATTGTCCTCCGGGCAGATGACAAAGGAGCAGTTAATCAGCTTTCGGCCCGGCATGTGCAACCGGCTTGACAGAAATACCAGTGGTCTAATCATTGCCGGCAAATCTTTACTTGGGTTACAGGAGATGGCAAAGCTTTTTAAGCACCGTCATGTGGATAAATACTATCTTTGTATCGTTAAGGGAAGAGTGGAAAGAAATCAGCGGATCGAAGGCTACCTGCAAAAGGATACCGCGAAAAACATGGTATCCATCCGAAAGGAGCAGGCGGATCATTCGGATTATATCTGCACGGAATACGAACCACTTGCTTATTCATCTGAGAATAACCGCCGGGGCATCAAAGGAAATTATACTTTGCTGCAGGTGAAGTTAATTACCGGCCGTTCCCATCAGATTCGGGCTCATCTGGCAAGCATAGGGCACCCGGTCTTAGGAGATTTTAAATACGGCGAGCAAAAGACCAATCTTTATTTTAAGTCGAGCTACGGTCTTTCCCATCAATTGCTGCATTCCTACCGTATAGTCTTTCCTGCGATAGAAGGAGAGTTGGCATATTTATCCGGGAAGGAATTTAAGGCAGAGCCGCCGGAGTTATTTTGTAGGGCTTGGGGAGATATGGTAAAAACACAATGAGATGATATGAGTGACATAAGTCATTTTAAGATTTTAATAGGAATAAGACCTTATATATATTCATTTGGCTGCCTTACCTGACTTTGACTACAGTCAGCCGGTCTTAGCCAATCTGAATATATATGCGCTCCTATTCATGCCCATGGTTTTTATGTGACTTATGACACTCAAATTATAAATTGGAGATGGAAGGAGGGCGGAGGTATGGCATCATGGAAATCCAGGGGGCTTAGGGGATCCATGCTGGAGGAGATGATCAACCTAACCAATATAAAATACCGGGAAAACGGATTGGCATTGATCCAGAAAATCCCGACCCCAATAACGCCGATTGAAATTGATAAAGAGACAAGACATATTACCCTGGCTTATTTTGAGCAGAAAAGTACGGTTGATTACATAGGTGTCGTGCAGGGAATTCCGGTTTGCTTTGATGCAAAGGAATGTGCTGTGGATACTTTTAATATAAATAATATACATGAGCACCAGGTATCGTTTATGAAGGAATTTGAAGAACAATGCGGTATTGCCTTTCTCCTCATTTATTTCAAAAAGAGAGATGTTTATTATTATCTTACCTTTGAACGTCTCATGGAATTCTGGGAACGTTCCGCACAAGGCGGAAAGAAGAGCTTCCGCTATGATGAGCTGGATTTATCCTACGAGATTCCGGTACAGAATAGCTTTTGCATCCATTATCTAGAGGTCCTAAAGAAGGATTTGGAGCGAAGAGAAAACACTTGACATAAAATAGGGAATCAACTATAATTGAAAATCAAATTAGCATGGTAGTGAATTAGCACTGTACCATGTGAAAGTATCAACACTGGAAGGCGAGGTGCTGTTAGGATGGATAAATTACTTCATACACCGGAGGGGGTCAGGGACATCTATAATTCAGAATGCGCAGCAAAGCTGACACTGCAAAAGAATCTGCATAAGGTTTTGGAGACCTTTGGATTCCGTGACATTCAGACGCCTGCTTTTGAATATTTTGATATCTTCTGCCAGGAACGGGGAACTGTTGCATCAAAGGACATGTATAAATTCTTTGACCGGGAAGGGAATACCCTTGTTTTAAGACCGGATATTACTCCCTCGATTGCCCGCTGCGTAGCAAAATATTATAAGGAAGAGAGCGGTCCGATCCGTCTGTGCTATATCGGGAATACCTTCTTGAATAATTCGGATTATCAGGGAAAATTAAAAGAGGTCACGCAGCTTGGAGCAGAGCTTATGAATGATGACAGTATGGAGGCAGACGCCGAAATGCTTGCTCTGACGGTGGAATGTCTCCTAAAATCCGGCTTGCAGGAATTTCAGCTGGAGATTGGATATGCTGATTTCTTTCGTGCTTTGGTTGAGGAGGCCGGACTGGCTGAGGATGAGGTGAGGATGCTTAGGGACCTGATCCAGAGAAAGAACAGGTTCGGTGTTGAGGAAATCATTGGTACCAAGGATATCAGGCAGGGATTAAAGGATATTTTACTGAAGTTGCCGGAACTGTTTGGTTCATTAGAAATTCTAACCTTTGCCAGAAAATCAACCGATAACCCCCGCGCCTTACAGGCAATTGAACGATTAGAACGGCTCTATCGGATTCTCGCAGAATACGGATATGAAAAGTATATCTCCTTTGATCTTGGGATGCTGAGCAAATACAATTATTATACCGGGATCATTTTTAAAGCCTATACCTACCAGACGGGAGAGGCAATCGCAACCGGCGGTCGTTATGATGCTCTTGTGGGGCAGTTTGGAAAGGATACTCCGGCGATTGGTCTTGCGATTGTAATTGATCAGCTCATGCTTGCCTTATCCAGGCAGAAGCTGCTTCAAAAACCGGAGGCACAGGACACGCTTCTTCTGTATCGGCAGGATTGCCGCAGGCAGGCAATTGCTTTGGCAAATCATTTCCGTAAGGAGGGCATGCATATCATTCTACAGAAGTCGAATGATGCAATCTCCATGGAGGATTATCTTGCCTATGTAAAACGGATGGAGATCGGCGGTATCCTGTATATTAATAAGGATACTGAAATCCAGGTGATCGATGCCTCCGCCGGTTCGGTACAGACCGTATCTATAAAGGAACTAATGGCTAGATAAAAGATTCTCGTGAAGACCATAGGAATAGGATGGAAAGGATGAAAGGACGGATCGAATGCGATATATTACGATGGCACTGGCAAAAGGGCGATTGGCACATAGTACGATAGAACTGTTGGAGAGGATAGGAATTACCTGTGAAGAGATAAAGGATACGTCCTCCAGAAAGTTGATTTTTGTGAATGAAGAGCTTAAGCTGAAATTCTTCCTTGCTAAAGCAAACGATATTCCTACTTATGTAGAATACGGAGCTGCCGATATCGGCGTCGTCGGAAAGGATACGATTCTTGAGGAAGGCCGAAAGCTATATGAGGTTTTAGACCTGGGAATCGGGAAATGCAGAATGTGTGTCGCCGGTCCTTCCTCCGCGAGGGAATTACTAAATCATGGCGGGCTGATCCGGGTAGCTACCAAGTATCCGAATATCGCCAAGGATTATTTCTATAATAAGAAGCATCAGACCGTTGAAATTATAAAACTAAACGGCTCGATTGAGCTTGCACCCATCGTAGGGCTTTCCGAGGTCATTGTTGATATCGTTGAGACCGGCTCGACACTTCGGGAGAACGGCCTGGAGGTACTGGAGAAAATTGCAAGCCTTTCCGCCCGTATGGTAGTTAATGAAGTAAGTATGAAGATGGAGCATGAGCGCATTCATAAAATGATAACGGATTGGAAGGAAGTTTTACAAAACCAAAAGGAAGCGGATGGGACGGGAGGAAGATAAGATGCGTACTTTAATGCTGAATGCAGAAACAAAAAAGAATATATTGGAGAATCTGTTAAAACGGAGTCCGAATCAATATGATTCCTATGCGGATGTTGTTACAGAGATTCTTAAGGAGGTTAAGGAGAAGGGGGATCAGGCACTCTTTTCTTATACGGAGAAGTTTGACAAGGCTGTAATTCATAAGGAAAATATCCTTGTTACGGAGGAAGAGATCAAGGAGGCCTACGATCAGGTGGATGAATCTCTTCTTACGGTTATACGCAAGGCAAAAGAGAATATCGAAGCCTATCATACAAAGCAAAAGACCTATGGCTGGTTTGATACAACGGGGGCCGGTACGATACTGGGACAGAAGGTTACGGCGATTGCCTCTGCCGGTGTCTATGTTCCGGGAGGAAAAGCAGCCTATCCTTCTTCCGTTCTGATGAATGTTCTTCCGGCTAAGGTTGCAGGCGTAAAAAGAATTGCCATGGTAACGCCTCCGGACAAGAATGGCAGGGTCTATGCCGGAACTTTAGTGGCAGCGAGGGAAGCCGGCGTTACTGAGATCTATAAGGTGGGAGGAGCCCAGGCAATTGCAGCGCTGGCATACGGAACGGAAAGCATTCCCAGGGTGGATAAGATTGTCGGACCGGGCAATATCTATGTGGCCCTGGCTAAGAAGGCAGTTTATGGTCATGTAAGCATTGATTCCATTGCAGGTCCAAGTGAGATTCTTGTTCTGGCGGATGAGACGGCGAATCCCAGATATGTCGCAGCGGATCTCTTATCCCAGGCAGAGCATGATGAATTAGCTTCTGCGATCCTGATCACTACGAGTAAAAGGCTTGCCGAAGAAGTATCCGAAGAGGTGGATCAATTGGTAATCCGGCTCTCCAGAAAGGAAATCCTTCAAAAATCTCTCGATAACTATGGTTATATTATGATTGCGGAAACGATGGAGGACGCCATTGATACAGCCAATGAAATTGCTTCGGAACATCTGGAGATAATGACAAAGGATCCCTTTCTGGTGATGACAAAGATTACGAATGCGGGTGCGATCTTTCTTGGGGAATATAGCAGCGAGCCTTTGGGAGACTATATGGCAGGGCCAAATCATGTTCTGCCGACCAATGGTACGGCGAAATTCTTTTCCCCGCTTAGTGTGGATGACTTTTTGAAGAAATCCAGTATCATTTCCTATTCCCGGGAAGCCTTAGAACCGATCTATCCGGACATTGTTAAGTTTGCCTGTGCAGAAGGCCTGACGGCGCATGCAAATTCCATATCGGTTCGCTTTGAAGGTACTGTTCACACCTTGGCAAAGTCTATCATATGATTTCGACAAATGATATCCGATAAGGAGTATTTGCATTCGTCGGTACTTTGGCTCCGTATTTTGGAGCCTTATGTACCGTTACGTAATGCAACTTAAGCGAAAGCGTCTCCGATTCGGATACATTTGACGAAATCATAACATGGTGTACATGGTGGGTGTGAACGGTAACCTTTGAAGAAAAATTTTGACATTTGTTCCACTTTTTGTGTATAATTGATATCAGGAAATGGTATAGATAAATTCTAATTATCGGAAGGAGGGTGCCTGTGAACACTAGGAGCGCGGTGATGAAGCGCAAGACGAAGGAAACAGAGATTACTTTAGAGTTTACCCTGGATGGGACCGGTAAATCCCAGATCGAAACGGGGATCGGTTTCTTTGATCATATGCTGGACAGCTTTTGCAGACATGGCTTTTTTGACATGAAATTGTCAGTAAAGGGGGATCTGGATGTGGATTCTCATCATACCGTGGAGGATACCGGTATTGTTCTCGGGCAGGCAATCAAAAGCGCGTTAGGGGACAAGCAGGGGATATCCCGCTACGGTTCCTTCCTTCTGCCTATGGATGAGACCCTTGTTCTTTGCGCCATTGACCTATCCGGCCGTCCTTATCTTGTATTTGATGAGGAATATACCGTAGATAGAATCGGATCGATGGATACCGAGCTTGTAAAGGAGTTTTTCTATGCAATTTCTTATTCCGCAGGGATGAATCTACATATCAGAAAAATCAGCGGAGTAAATAACCATCATATCATGGAGGCGACATTTAAGGCATTTGCCAAAGCGTTGGACACTGCGTGCAGAGTCGATGAGAGAGTTCAGGGAGTTCTCTCAACCAAAGGAACGATGGATTGAATTTATATAGATGACAGTCAATTTAACTTGCAGACATGCGATTAAGAAAGGCTTGGTTAAAATGAGAATATTTCCTGCAATTGATATCAAAAATGGACAGTGTGTCAGATTGCGGCAGGGGAATTTTGAGGATCCCCATGTCTACTCGAATACACCGTTAAATGTGGCAAAGCAGTGGGAAGACAATGGTGCCTCCTATATCCATATTGTTGATCTTGACGGTGCTCTGGTCGGATACTCGGTAAATGATGAAGTGATCAAGGGCATTGTTGCTGAGATACATCTGCCGATTCAGGTCGGCGGCGGTATACGGACCATCAAAGAAATTGACAACAAACTGTCTTTGGGAATCGACCGGGTAATTATCGGTACCAAGGCAGTGAAAGATCCCGGGTTTGTGAAGGAGGCGGTTTCAATCTTTGGTGCAGGTCGTATCGTCATAGGAATTGATGCGAAGGACGGCATGGTTGCGATTGAGGGCTGGGAAAAGGTAAGCAGCTATCATGCGGTAACTTTGGCACAGGAGATGAAAAATTACGGAATTCAGACGGTCGTATATACGGATATCTCCAAGGATGGAATGCTGCAGGGACCGAATATCCAGCATACCAGGGAAATGGTGGAATTAACCGGACTTCGTATTATTGCCTCGGGCGGGATTGCTTCCTTAAAGGACCTTGAAATGCTTGAGGAAGCTGGTGTATATGGTGCGATTATCGGGAAAGCTCTGTATGAAAACAGAATTGATTTAAAAACAGCCGTGGAAATGTTTGAAACAACGGAATGATTTAAGTGGCATAAGTCATTTTAAGATTTTGATATGAATATATATGCGATCCTATTCATGTTCATGGTTTTTATGTGACTTATGACCCTTAAATCTTAATTAACTTCATCAATTCGTTAGGAAGGTTTTTGGCACCTATATCAAAAAATAGCAGGAAAGGGCAGGAGGTAAGGATTCGATGGAATACAAAAAAATAATTCCCTGCATAAATGCAGAAGGGGAAGTACCCGGGAACGTTATAAAATTAGCAGAGCAATATTCCTATGGGGGAGCGGATGAACTGCTCCTGTATCATTATGCGAAGGATGAAAGATCCAGGGAGGAATTCTTATCTCTTGTAAAAAAGCTGGCAGATAAAATTGATCTTCCCTACATCATCGGTATGTATGTGAAACGTCTGGAGGATGTGAAGAAAGCATTCTATACCGGAGCCTCCTCCGTATTGATAAAATATTCTGCTCTTGATGAGAAGACGGTACTGAAGGAAGCAATCGACCGGTTTGGATCCGATAAGATTATAGTGGAGCTGGACAGAAAGGAATGCATGGATGCCGATATCTCCAAATCGGATGGAAATGCCCTTTTGTCCTCCTTGAAGGCGGCCGGCGTCGGAAAGATACTATTAAAGCATGTCGAACTGTCTCCGCATACAATTAGGATGCTTGAGGCTTTGCCGATCGAATTTATTATTCGGGACAGTCTGGTTCGTAATGATATCGTTTGTCTGATGAAGATTTCCAAGGTAACGGGCATAGCAACCAATTTTTTTGAAAACAAGGATATTGTGAAAGTAAAATTGGCTTTAAAGGAGAATGGCATTCCGGTAAATACTTTTGAAAGCAAAATACCATTTTCGGAATTTAAATTAGATGCCGATGGACTCCTTCCGGTTATTGTACAGGATTACAAATCGGAAGAAGTTTTAATGCTTGCGTATATGAATGAAGAGGCTTATAATAAGACTATTGCTGGCGGGAAAATGACATATTATTCAAGAAGCCGCCAGGCGCTTTGGCTAAAAGGTGAAACCTCGGGACATTACCAATACGTCAAGGAGCTGATCATTGATTGTGATAAAGATACCATCCTTGCTAAGGTACAGCAGATTGGACCGGCGTGTCATACCGGGAATCCGAGCTGCTTTTTTACGGAACTCGTTAAGAAGGAATATCATAATTATGATCCGATCCACGTATTTCAGGAGGTCTACGATAGGATTGCAGACCGCAGAAAAAATCCCAGGGAAGGCTCCTATACCAACTATCTGTTTGACAAAGGAATCGATAAAATACTGAAAAAATGCGGGGAAGAAGCTACGGAGATAACAATTGCGGCAAAAAATCCCGGAACGGAAGAGCTGCGGTATGAAATAGCGGATTATCTGTATCACTTGATGGTATTGATGGCGGAACGCGGTCTTGACTGGAGCGATATCACCAATGAACTAGCCCATAGAAAATAACGAAGAAAGAATAAACTTGGAAATAATGGAGGCAAAAGAAAGTGCAGACTTATGGAGTAAATGAACTTAGAAAAATGTTTCTGGAGTTCTTCGAAAGTAAAGGACATTTGGTATTAAAAAGTTTTTCGTTAATACCCCATAATGATAACAGCTTATTATTAATTAATTCAGGAATGGCACCGTTAAAGCCGTATTTCACCGGTCAGGAGATACCGCCGAGAAAGCGTGTAACGACCTGTCAGAAATGTATTCGTACCGGGGATATTGAGAATGTCGGAAAAACCGCAAGACATGCCACCTTCTTTGAAATGCTCGGCAATTTTTCCTTTGGAGATTATTTCAAGAAGGAAGCGATTGCATGGTCCTGGGAGTTTTTAACCGAAGTAATCGGGCTGGATAAGAACCGTCTCTATCCTTCTATCTATCTGGAGGATGATGAAGCATTTGAAATCTGGAATAAGGAAATCGGCATACCTGCAGACCGTATCTACCGTTTGGGAAAAGAGGATAACTTCTGGGAGCATGGAGCCGGTCCCTGTGGCCCTTGCTCGGAGATTTATTATGACCGCGGAGAAAAATATGGCTGCGGAAAATCGGATTGCCATGTAGGATGCGATTGCGATCGTTTTATAGAAGTGTGGAATAATGTATTTACGCAGTTTAACGGAGATGGAAACGGTAACTATTCCGAGCTGGAGCAGAAGAATATCGATACCGGTATGGGATTGGAACGTCTTGCTACCATTGTTCAGAATGTGGACTCCATCTTTGATATCGATACCTTTAAGGTGATTCGGGATAAGGTATGCAAGCTGGCTCAGGTTACCTATCAGACGGATCCGAAGAAGGATGTATCCATCCGACTCATCACGGACCATATCCGTTCTGTTACCTTTATGGCCTCCGATGGCATTATCCCTTCCAACGAAGGCAGAGGCTATGTATTCCGCAGATTACTACGCCGTGCGGCGAGACATGGAAGGCTGCTTGGAATCAAGGGAAGCTTCCTTGCAAAATTAGCAAAGACCGTGATTGAAGAATGTAAGGATGGCTATCCGGAGCTGAAGGATAAGAGGGAATATATCTTAAAGCTTCTTGCTATAGAAGAAGATAAGTTTAATAAAACCATTGATCAGGGGCTCTCTATTCTGGCTGAGCTGGAGCAGGAGATGGAGGAAAAGAACGAGAAGATTCTCACCGGTGACGATGCATTTAAGCTCTATGACACCTACGGCTTCCCGATTGATCTGACAAGGGAGATTCTAGAGGAAAAAGGCTTTCGGGTAGACGAGAAGGGCTTCCAGGATGCGATGGAGGTACAGAGAGCTACCGCAAGAAATGCTCGCGGTACCACCAATTATATGGGTGCTGAGGAAACCGTATATCAGCAGATTGATCCGGCAATTACCTCTTTGTTTGTCGGTTATGAGTATCTGTCCTGCGATTCGGTAATCACCGTATTAACCTCTGAAACTGAGCTGACGGAGGAACTCATTGCAGGGCAGAAGGGAACCATCCTGGTGAAGGAAACACCGTTCTATGCAACGAGCGGTGGTCAGACAGCCGACACAGGCATAATCAGAACCGGCGATGCGGAATTTGAAGTAGAAGATACCATAAAGCTTCCGGGCGGTAAGATCGGCCATGTCGGTACGGTAACGAAGGGCATTTTCCGTGTAAAGGATACGGTTACCTTAGAGGTAAATGAAAAGCAGAGAGCGAATACGGCGAAGAATCACAGCGCTACGCACTTGCTACAGAAAGCATTAAGAACGGTACTTGGCAGCCATGTGGAACAGGCAGGCTCCTATGTAAATGAAGATCGTCTTCGCTTTGACTTTACTCATTTCTCCGCATTGACCCCGGAGGAAATCCATAAAGTAGAAGCGATGGTAAATGAGCAGATCGCAGCAGATCTTCCGGTGGTTACAAAGGTCATGAACCTTGAGGATGCGAAGAAAGAGGGAGCAATGGCGCTGTTTGGCGAAAAATACTCCCAGAATGTCCGGGTCGTAACCATGGGCGATTACAGCAAAGAGCTCTGTGGCGGTACTCATGTTGCTCATACCGGAGCGATTGCTGCGTTTAAAATATTATCCGAGACCGGTATTGCAGCCGGTGTACGAAGAATCGAAGCGTTAACCGGGAATGCGGTATTTGATCACTATAAGAAGCTGGAAAAAGATCTTCATGATGCGGCTGTGGCAGCAAAGGCAGATCCAGATTCCCTGACCTTAAAAATCGAAAGCTATCTGGATGAGATCAAGGCATTGAAATCGGAAAATGAGAGCTTAAAGAGCAAATTGGCGAAGAGTTCCCTCGGTGATGTTATGGACCAGGTTATTGACGTGAAGGGAGTAAAATTACTTTCTGCGAAGGTTCCGGAACTCGATATGAACGGACTTCGTAATCTGGGAGACCAGTTGAAAGAAAAGCTGGGCGAGGGCGTTATCGTACTGGCATCTGCAACGGCTCCGGATAAGGTGAGCCTGCTCTCCATGGCAACGGACGGTGCGATGAAGAAGGGCGCGCATGCCGGGAATCTGATCAAGCAATTAGCTGCTCTTGTCGGCGGTGGCGGCGGCGGACGCCCCAATATGGCACAGGCAGGCGGAAAGTCCGCGGAAGGCATCGATGCCGCAATCGCAAAAGCGAAGGAAGTACTGGCAGAGCAGATCAAGGGATGAATGTTCCAAATACGTTAAAGCATAAGTAAAACATAAGTAAATTGATAAGACATCCTTAGAAAACGGTTGACGAAAATGAAAAATATGCTATAATCTATATAGTGCTATTCAAAAAAGACCCAATCAGTTGTAAGCACAATACACAACTGGAGGGAGGTTAGGTGTGAGACTATGTCAAATGTTATCGTAAAAGACAATGAAACGTTAGACAGTGCTCTCCGCAGATTCAAAAGAAGCTGCGCGAAAGCCGGTATCCAACAGGAGATCCGTAAGAGGGAGCATTATGAAAAGCCAAGTGTAAGACGTAAGAAGAAGTCTGAAGCGGCTAGAAAACGTAAATATTAATCAGCAAGTTGAATGATAGAACGTAAATTCCTTGTTACGAATTAAGAGACTCCCGTTGAGATCACCGGGAGTCATTTTGTGCGGCTGCCTGTCGCACATAAAGTAGGGCAATCTAGAAATAGGCTGCCCTACTTTATTTTGCGCAAAAACGGAAGAAGTTCGATAGCGTAAATTTTCTTATTTTTCTCATTTGTTAATCGAAAACCCTCCTTAATAGTCTACATAGTTTGAAAAATTCATATAATAATAACAGTATCTGCAAAGGATTTAGGGGGCTATCAATGAAGAGCAATCTAAAATCTTCCCATAAGAAGTTTAAGAAGAATGCCAAAAATACGCTGTATCAAGGATTTGATACAAAGAGTGAAATAAAAAAAAGAGAGAAAGAAAGAATGAATTATCTGGAACAGCTTTCGAATCATCTGCATTTGCCGCAGGACATCTTAGCGGGGGCACCCATCGTAACTGCGACCGGAAGGAATGAAATCTGTCTTGAAAATTATAAAGGGATCATAGAATACAATGGCAATCTTATTAAAGTCCAGACGAAGGTATGCAAAATATGTATCGAAGGAAAGCAACTTAATATTTTATATTTTACAGAAGATGAAATGCGAATAACCGGGTTCATTCATGCAATATACTATCAATGATAGCAAGAAAAGGACGATGGGGGTGTTAACATGTGGAGAAAACTTGTTAACTGGCTGCGGGGATATCTGGCTGTTCAGATCAAAGGAAATGCTCCGGAACGTTTTATTAATTTGTGCTATAACAAGAAAATTCTGATCTGGAATCTGAAGCGTGTGGAAGAGGATTACCGTTTTTATATACAAGCAAAGGATTATAAGAAATTAAAACCGATTGCAAAAAAGACCGGTATGATTCCAAGAATCAAGGAGAAAACAGGCCTTCCCTTTTATTTGCACCGGTATCGTACGAGAAAAGCTTTTTTTGCCGGACTTCTTCTATGCTGTATCTTAGTTTATATCATGTCTTTATTTATCTGGGATATCCAGATTCTGGGCGGTTCCAAATATACTCCGGAAGCAATGATTAAATTTTTGAAAGAAAATGAAATCTATACCGGGATTCAGAAAAAGAAGGTAGACTGTCAGGAGATTGAAGACGAAATCCGCCTGGCATATAATGATATCGGATGGGTATCCGCAGAGATAAAAGGCACCCGGTTAATTATTAAAATCACCGAAACCAATATGCCGGCTCCGGCAAGGGGTGTCAGGGAGCCAAGTCATATGGTCGCTTCGAAAAATGCCATTATAGTGAGTATTATCACCCGTGCCGGAACCCCGGCGGTAAAATCCGGCGATGTTGTAAAGAAAGGGGATATATTGGTTTCCGGTATTGTGACAGTGAAGGGCGATTTCGATGAAATTTTTAAGAATGAGCTTGTTGTAGCGGATGCAACCATATCCTGCAAATCCTTTTATGATTATGCGGATAATTTCTCCATGAATTACATCGATAAGGAATTTACCGGAGAGAAAAAAGTCGGTTACTATTTCAGCGTTCTGGGCAAAAAAATATTTTTACATAATCCTAGTCATTCCTATGACAGATATGATATAATTGTTAACGAAAATACGCTGCATGTAACGGAAACCTTTTATTTGCCTTTCCGCTATGGCACGATAACGGTCCGGGAATACAACGAAAAGAAGAGGACCTATACCGAGGAGAAAGCAAAAGAAATTGCAAATAAGAAATTACAGCGTTATTTGAAACGTTTGACGGATAATGGGGTTACCATATTAGATCATAATATTGAAATTACGATAGAGAATAATTCTTGTATTACTCAGGGGAGAATTATAGTAGAGGAACCGGCCTGGGAATACCAGAAAGTACAAGATAGCGAGTGGAGGATCGAGCAAACGGATGAGTATAATTGAGACAATCATAGAACTACCGGCAGAACACGAAAAGAATGTATTTGGAGCTTTTGATGCTTATGTAAAGATTATCGAGCGAACCTTAAACGTTACCATCATAGCAAGAAACGGTGAAATTAAAGTAGTGGGTGCTGCAGAAGATGTCGGAAAGGCAAAAAGAATTTTTGAACAGCTTTTGGAGCTTTCTAAACGGGGAAATACAATAACAGAGCAGAATGTCAATTATGCACTGTCTTTATGTTTTGAGGAAAAAGAAAAGTCAATTGTGGAGATCGATAAAGAATTAATCTGCCATACCATCAGCGGGAAACCGATTAAGCCAAAGACAATCGGGCAGAAAAATTATGTTGATTTGATTCGAAATAAAATGGTGGTTTTTGGCGTCGGACCTGCCGGAACCGGTAAGACCTATCTGGCTATGGCAATGGGAATAACGGCATTTAAGAATGATGAAGTCGGAAGGATTATTCTGACCCGTCCTGCGATTGAAGCAGGAGAAAAGCTCGGATTTTTGCCGGGAGATTTACAGAGCAAGGTAGATCCCTATTTAAGACCCTTATATGATGCTCTGTATCAAATTATGGGCCCGGATGCTTATGCTAAGAATACGGAGAAGGGGCTGATAGAAGTTGCGCCTCTGGCTTACATGCGGGGAAGAACCTTGGATAATGCTTTTATCATATTGGATGAGGCACAGAATACGACACCGGCGCAGATGAAGATGTTTCTAACCAGAATTGGCTTTGGCTCGAAGGTAGTAATTACCGGTGATCAGACGCAGAAGGACTTACCATCGGGTGCGGTTTCCGGTCTGGATGTGGCTTTAAAGGTTTTAAATAAAATTGATGATATTGGCTTCTCCTATTTAACGAGTCAGGACGTTGTCCGGCATCCATTAGTACAAAAGATTGTGAAAGCTTATGATGCCTACGAAGACCGACAGCGCCGTTTTGATAGCAGGGCGGCTCAGGGGAAGCACCGGCGAGTCAACAAAGTGGATTTTAAATCAGAAAAAATCAGGAGTAATCGCTATGAAAATAAGTAAAGAGATCTTTTCGCCAATACTGATCATCATCGCAACAGTATTGGTGATTTTATTGGAATTTTTACGAAATGGTCTGGGTACTTCTTTGGTTAAGCTTGGTGTTCTTACCCTACTTTTAACGTTAGCTGCCTGTTTTTATATTCGCTATTTTGAAAGTGGCATTTTGAATAAAAAGTTTGCGAAAAGCATTCTTATGGTCAGTTATTTTAGCTCCATCGTTCTCCTTTATCTGGTGAATGATCCGGAGATATTTTGCTTCTGGATGTTGGGAGGGTTGGTTGTTTCCATGCTGATCGATCCGAGATTGGGGCTGATTCTTCAATTTAATCTTATCTTTCTATTTGGAATGGGATTTGCCGGACGGTTGGAAATGGTTCTCCAGTTTCTGCTGATGGGAGCGCTCATGAGTATGCTGTCGAATTATCTTAGTCAGAAATCCACTGTGATTTATGCGGCTATTATCCTGTTGTCAACCAATATAACGCTGGCCTTTATAATGAATAATTTTGTATTTAATTTTAACGCCGGATATAATTATATCAGTTCTTTCTTTAGTGTTCTGGTGATTCTGGCTGCCGGATTTTTTCTCTGCCGGCTATATCAGCATTTTGCATTAACGGAGGAGGGGAAAGAAGAGGAGCCTGTCGGCGGCGGGAATGATTGCTTTGAACAACAGGAAGCCGTTCAAATTGAACAACAGGAATCTGTTCAAATTGAACAGCAGGAATCTGTTCAACCAACAGAAGCAGGTGAGACGGAGGCTGCGGGAGGCCCGCGGACAAGCTGCGAGCTCCTGATCGATATAAATAATGAGCTGTTAATGCAGCTGAAGAATTATTCGGAAGAATTATATGAGCATGCAATTATGGTCGGGGATATCTCCGGCCGGGCGGCGAGGACTATTCAGGCGGATGAACTGCTGGCAAAGGCGGGCGGATTGTACCATGAGATCGGGAAAGTGAAGGGCAGTAACTATATCGAGGAGGGCCTTATCATTGCGGAACAATATGGTTTTCCGGAGAAGCTGAAATCCATATTGAAGCAGCATAATATCCGATATGAAAGACCAACCTGTATCGAGGCTGCAATTGTTATGCTTACGGATAACGTGGTATCAACGATTGAATACATAGAAAAAACAAGAAAGCATAAATATACAAGGAATAAAATAATAGAAAATATTTTTCAGATGCGAATGGAGAAAGGAACCTTTGATGAATCCGGTCTTTCTGTGAAAGACTATAAGTTATTAAAGGAATTCTATCAAAGAGAATTTAGTAATGGATACCTGAATGAATAAGAGAGAAGGAAATTGGTTATGACCTTTCAGATTGCATATAAAGCAAAGGATACATTAGATTTTGATTATGAGGCATTATTAAAAAGAGTGGTAGAGGGATGTATGGATTATGAAGATTGTCCCTATGAGGCAGAGGTAAGTATCCTGTTAACGAATAATGAGGAGATACAGGAAATTAACCGGGAATACAGAAAGATCGATGCACCGACCGATGTATTGTCCTTTCCTGCGACCGAATTTGATCTTCCGGGGGATTTCTCTAAACTGGAGGAGGAGCACGCAGATAGCTTCCATCCGGAAACGGGTGAGCTGCTGCTTGGTGATATTGTGATATCCGTAGAAAGAGCAATCGAGCAAGCCGCTGAATACGGTCACAGCATCGAAAGAGAAATTGCTTTTCTCACAGCGCATAGTATGTTCCATCTGTTTGGCTATGACCATATGGAAGAGGAAGAGCGAATGCGGATGGAGGAGAAGCAGAAGCAAGTTTTGGACAAGCTGCAAATTTATCGTTAATATTAGGAGGAGAAAATGAAAAAAACAGCTTTTACGGTAATTCTTATGCTTACAGCGCTGCTTTTTATTGGGTGTAAGAAAGAAAATAAAAATAATGGTGATAATGCAATTAAAGATTATGAGTCAAATGTTTCTGCCACACCGATACCGACTGCAGCTCCCGTTATTCCGGAAGAGAGCCATGAAGGAGAGATGAGAAGTATGCTGACCGGACTGTGGGTGCTGGAGGAGATTGGTAAAAAACGTCCCTATGCGTTTCAATTCAGTAATTATAAAACCGTGAAAAACCAGTGGGGAATCGGACAGGCGGATATTGTCTATGAGGCACTGGTGGAAGGCGGAATTACAAGGCTTTTGGCAATCGGAGAAAATTACAGCGGAGACCGTTTCGGATCTATGCGAAGTTCGAGGCATTATTTTGCAAGTATTGCGGATGAATATGATGCCATCTATATACATTTTGGTAAAACAAAATACGCAAAAAGCAAACTGGCAGAATTGAAAATCGATAATCTTGACGGGATAGAAGGAATTGGTACTACCGTTTTTTACCGGGATAATTCAATGAAAGCACCGCATAATGCTTTTGCAAGCCTGGACGGTATTCTTGCAGGAATTAAAAAGAAGGGATATGAAACGATGTATCCGGAAGGATATGAGCCGCATTTTGCCTTTTATAGTGAGGATACGAATCTGGATACGGGTTCCGCAGCCAATAAAGTAACGATAGATTTTTCAAGCTATGCTGCTCCCTACCTGGATTACAATTCGGAGGATAAGCTGTATTATCGATATCAGTTTGGCGGTCCACATAAGGATTCCAATACGGATCAACAGCTTACGTTTAAAAATATTATCGTTCAATTTGTAAAGGAAAGAGATATTGATAGAAATCATTATCAAACGATGGATTTTGAGGATGCCAGCGGCAGCGGCTATTATATTTCCAATGGAAAGAAAGTAGACATTACCTGGAAAAAGAAGGAATCTGCCGGGCGAATGCGCTACTATGATGCTTCCGGCAACGAGCTCACGATAAATCCCGGTAAAACATATATTGCAATATTTCCGGATAATCGCTTAAATGATATTGGCATAGAATAATCATTTGAATTCTGTTCTTACGGGAGTGATATATAGCAGGAGAATTGGACTTCCAATTTATCTTGTATACGGATGAGAAAATAGAGGAGAATGACATGTCTGCAAAAAAACACAGTAATCATTTTTTAGTACAAGGCAGTATCCTGGCGGCTGCTTCCTTGATAGTCCGTCTGATCGGATTGCTCTATCGTATTCCATTAAACCGAATCGTAGGGCATGAGGGAATGGGTATCTATTCCTATGCGTTTGATTTATATAATTTAGCGTTAATTCTTTCCTCCTACAGTCTTCCGTTGGCAGTATCCAAGCTGGTGGCTGCAAGAACTGCATTTAAAGAGCATAGAAATTCCTACCGTATCTTTTTATGTGCCATGGTATTTGCCATTACGATTGGATTGGCAGCAACATTGATTATCTTCTTTGGAGCGGATTTCTTTGCCGTGGTAATCAGCAACAACCCGAAGGTAGCTCTGCCGCTTCGAGTTCTTGCGCCTACCATTCTGGTGTTTTCCATAATGGGGGTTTTCAGGGGATTCTATCAGGGTAAGAATACGATGATACCGACTGCAATATCACAGATATTGGAGCAGATCGTGAATGCGATTGTTAGTATTGTAGCATCCTACCTGTTAATGAAGAATTATAGTGCGTCGGTTAATGTGGCTGCTTACGGGGCTGCCGGAGGAACCCTGGGAACTTTTATCGGTGCATTTGTCGGTTTGCTGTTTTTGGTATTTGTTTTTATCATTTATAAACCGGTTCTTAATAAGCAGATGCGAAAAGACACGGAATCCCCCCGGGAAAGTTACAAAAGCATCTATAAGCTATTAATTATTACAATCCTGCCGATTATTTTAAGTCAGACGGTCTACCAGATCAGCGGCGTGATTGATAATTCTATGTTTGGACACCTCATGGAAGGGAAAGAGATCGCTGCTTTTGATTATGAGGTACTTAAAAGTTCTGAGACGGGATTGTATTCCGGGGATAATGTACTTGCATTGATCGGGATCTACAGCAGTGAATACCGCCTCCTTAGTAATGTTCCGGTTGCAATAGCATCCGCGATGGCAGCGGCTATCGTAACGAGTATCTCCGCTGCACATGCAAGGGGATATGAAGAAGAGATCAGAAGTAAAGTAAATGCGGCTATCAAATTCAATATGATTATTGCAATCCCTTCCGCGGTCGGTATGGGAGTGCTGGCATCCCCAATTTTAAGGCTTCTGTTCCGGGATTCCTATCAGCTGTCAGCTAACTTTATGCGGCTTGGATCGATAGCAATCGTATTCTATGCATTATCGACCGTTTCGACCTCCATCCTTCAGGGAATCGGTAAATTAAAAGTACCGGTAATCAATTCTGCAATTTCGTTAGGAATTCATGTGGTACTGATGTATATATTGCTGGAATTTACGTCATTAAGCGCTTATGCTCTGGTGATCGGTAATGTTATCTTTGCTTTGGTAGTCAGCATTCTGAATTGGTTTTCCCTTGAAAAGTACTTGGACTATCATCAGGAAATCTTAAAAACCTTTGTCATTCCAACCGTAAGTTCAGGTCTTATGGGAGTCGCCGCTTATTTTATCTGCAATGGTTTTATGAAATGGATGGGGAATATTTTAATTCCTCTGTTGATTACCATTCCAATTTCGGTGGTTTTATATTTTTCCCTGCTGATTTTAATGAAAGGGCTGGATGAGCACGAGATTGCCCAGGCTCCAAAGGGAGAAACAATCGTACGTATCTTGCGTAAGATGCATTTACTGTAAATGTTGCTGTTCACACCCGACATGTATACCATGCTATGATTTCGACAAATGATATCTGATAAGGAGTATTTGCATTCGTCGGTACTTT